>OGXG01001262.1_pt1 | contig 13011 bp, 14 predicted proteins | sample 1576251 | NCBI WGS metagenome assembly OGXG01 (sample SAMEA3541533, study PRJEB24748) | human gut metagenome | biome: human gut; feature: human-associated habitat; material: faeces | place: China | collected 2012
CCGAATGAAGCTTTAAAAAGAGAATTGAAAGAAGAAACGGGTTTAACGATCGATGTTGTTAAACCAGCATATACTTTTACCAAAATAAGAAAGGATTATCAAACAGTAGGTATTGGTTATTTAGCATCTACAGATGATGATCATGTTTCTATTTCTTTTGAACATACGGATTATAAATGGTGTTCAATTGATGAATTAAAAGATTATTTATGTGATGAAATTTACCAAGATATTATCTATACGTTAAAAGAATATACAAGTATTTAAAGAGGTTTATATGAATCAAGAAATTATTAAAACAATTAGTGAAGAATTAAATGTAAGAGTACATCAAATTGAAGCAGTGTTATCTTTATTAGAAGAAGGTAATACAGTTCCTTTTATAGCACGTTATCGAAAAGAAAAGACGGGTGCTTTAGATGAAGATCAAATACGTACAATTGATAAATATTATCAATATCAAGTGAATTTATTAAAAAGAAAAGAAGATGTTATTCGTTTAATTGATGAAAAAGGAATGTTAAATGAAAAATTAAAAACAGATATTTTAAAAGCTACACAATTAAGCGAAGTTGAAGATCTTTATCGTCCTTATAAAGAAAAAAGAAAAACAAAAGCAACAGCCGCTAAAGCAAAAGGATTAGAACCTTTAGCTAAATGGATTTTAGCTTTAAATAAAGGAGATATTTTAGTAGAAGCTAAAAAATATTTAAATGATGATGTTTTAAATGTAGAAGATGCCATTCAAGGAGCTTTAGATATTATTGCTGAAGATATTGCTGATGATATTAAATATCGTAAGTTTTTAAAAGATATGCTATATAAAGGTGGTATTTTAAAAACAAGTGAAAAGAAAAAACATGATGATGAAAATAAAGTTTATGAAATGTATTATAACTATCAAGAAAAAGTAAAAACTTTAGTATCACATCGTATTTTAGCAATCAATCGAGCTGAAAAAGAAAAAGTAATCAATGTAAATATAGAAGGAGATAAAGATTATTATTTACAATACATTACAAGAGGTGTTACAAAAAACAGAGAAACAAATCTTTTACCATATATTCAAAAAGCAGTAGAAGACAGTTATCAAAGATTATTATTCCCTTCTATTGAAAGAGAAATAAGAAAAGAATTAACAGAAAAAGCTAATGAACAAGCATTAAAAGTCTTTTCAGTCAATTTAGAAAATCTTTTATTACAAGCACCATTAAAAAATAAAATGGTCTTAGGTGTTGATCCTGCTTATCGAACAGGATGTAAATTAGCAGTTGTTGATCAAACGGGTAAAGTCTTACACATTGATAAAGTCTTTATTACTTTACCTAAAGATAATTATGATAAAGATATTAAAACTTTATTAGATATTATTTCAAAATATAAAATTGAAATTATTGCTATTGGAAATGGAACTGCTTCAAGAGAATCAGAAGCCTTTATTGCCAAACTTATTCAAGAACATCATTTGAATGTAGAATTTGCTATTATTTCTGAAGCAGGTGCTTCTGTTTATTCAGCGAGTCAAATTGCTAAAGAAGAATTTCCAGATTATCATGTAGAAGAAAGATCTGCAGTATCAATTGCAAGACGTTTACAAGATCCACTTGCTGAACTTGTTAAAATTGAACCCAAAGCAATTTCAGTTGGACAATATCAACATGATATTCCTGAAAAAGATTTAGAAGAACAATTGGATTTCGTTGTTGAAAAAACAGTAAACAATGTAGGTGTTGATATCAATACAGCTTCTAAGTCATTACTTAAATATGTTGCAGGATTAAATGCTGGTGTAGCACAACAAATTGTTTTATATCGAAATGAACATGGTAAATTTCATAATCGAAATGAAATAAAAAATGTAAAAAAATTAGGAGCCAAAACATATACACAAGCAATAGGTTTTTTACGTATCTTAGATGGTGATCATCCATTAGATGCTACTGCTATTCATCCTGAAAATTATCAACAAGTCCCCCTCCTTCTCAATGACAAACAGCACATTCATCGTCGCATCATCCACATCCACCACTTCACCCAAGTCGCCATGATGCACGTCGTACACCTTGAATCCGACAAAGAAATTCCAGGAAGTGATTTCATCCTGTTCTTCCATATACTTCTTCGGGAAATACACTTCCACATTGGTAAAACCACGTGCCTTTTCGGCCGTGTCTATCCCTTCGAATTTCACCAGCGCCGCATTGTCGGAGCGGAAGCGATATTCCTCTATAAAGAACGGAACCAGAATCCCGTCGAGCAACAGAATCAGGTAGTCGCAGTCCACCCGGTCGAAAATATCATCGGTAAACGTAAACGACACCTCACCCTTCACTCCGTGGGGCTTGTTGATGATTCCTATTTTAAATACTTCTTCTTTTCTAATCATATTTATTCAATACGTGTGATACGTGCACCGAGTGCAGTCAATCGCTGTTCGATATGCTGGTATCCTCGGTCAATCTGCTCAATGTTATGGATGCGGCTGTTTCCTTCTGCTCCCAGTGCTGCAATCAGCAAGGCAATACCGGCACGAATATCCGGCGAAGTCATGTTGCCGCCCCGCAGACAGAAATTGCGGTCATGACCGATTACCACCGCACGGTGCGGGTCGCATAAGATAATCTGTGCTCCCATGTCAATCAATTTGTCCACAAAGAACAGACGGCTTTCAAACATCTTCTGATGAATCAGCACACTGCCCTTGGCCTGAGTAGCCACAACGAGCATCACACTCAGCAGGTCAGGAGTCAATCCCGGCCACGGTGCATCGGCAATGGTCATAATGGAGCCGTCAATAAACGACTCTATCTGATAATGTTCCTGCGCAGGCACAAATATATCGTCACCCCGCTGTTCCAGGCGGATACCCAAACGACGGAAACTGTCGGGAATGATTCCCAGATTCTGGTAGGATACATCCTTGATGGTAATTTCACTTCCCGTCATGGCAGCCATTCCGATGAAACTGCCGACCTCAATCATATCTGGAAGCACCCGATGCGAACAACCTTTCAAGCTGGATACGCCTTCGATGGTAAGCAAGTTCGATGCGATACCCGAAATCTTAGCTCCCATGCGATTCAGCATCCGGCACAACTGCTGCAAATAAGGTTCACAGGCTGCATTGTAAATCGTTGTCACCCCTTCGGCCAATACAGCAGCCATCACAATATTGGCCGTACCGGTCACAGAAGCCTCATCCAGCAACATATAAGCGCCTTTCAGCTTCTCGGCATTGATACAAAAACGACCATTCACGGCATCATATTCAAACGAGGCACCCAATTTCTGAATACCCAGGAAGTGCGTATCCAGACGGCGGCGTCCGATTTTATCACCACCCGGTTTCGAAATCATTGCCTTTCCGAAGCGAGCTACCAAAGGGCCTACCAGCATCACCGAACCACGCAATTTAGAGCAACGGTTCAAGAAGTCATCACTCTCCAGGTAAGCCAGATTCAGATTATCTGCCTGAAAAGTGTAGGTGTCACTTCCCGACTTAGAGACCTTCACCCCCATGTCGCGAAGTAACTGTATCAGGTTGTTCACATCCAGAATGTTCGGAATGTTTTCAATAGTCACTTCCTCATCTGTCAGCAATGTGGCACAAAGTACCTGTAATACTTCGTTTTTAGCACCCTGAGGCACAATCTCGCCATGCAGTTTGTGTCCTCCTTCGATTACAAATGAAGCCATAGTATCCGATTTTGATTAATATTTCTTTTTCTGCTGATTGTTATTGTTCATCTGACGGCGACGCGGACCGAACGAACGCTGTTCCACCAGCTTCAAGTCATCCGTCGTCAGCTTGATACGTCCTTCTGACAGCTCGCACAAATCCTCCAGGATTTTCTGGTCTTCCACCCCGTCCTTGTTGAAGTTGATGTAATCCTTCTTCATGTGGTTGGCGATATATTTTATCAGTTGTTTTTTCTCGTCACCTTCCGGATAGTCTACTGCAATCTTAATCAAGTCCTGAATAAACCGTCCGTAATGACGGAAACGAATGACGTTCGGAGAATAGGGAATTCTGTCCGGTTTCACTTCCAAACTTTCCTTCTTTACAATTTCCACCGGATAGTCAATATCCAGTTTGAAGTCGGACATAATGGCCAGATGATCCCACAGCTTATGACGGAAATCCTCCATGTCGCGTAATTGCGGAAACATGCCTCCCATTATGTTTACAATCGTATTGGCACACCGCTGACGCTCTTCACGGTCTTCGATGGTCAATGCATGGTCTACCATGTTCTGCACACTTCGTCCATACTCCGGAAGTGGCAATTTTCGTTGCTGGGTATTATATTCCATATAAAATTCTGTTATTCTACAAATCAAATCTTTTTACGCCTCACCGGCCATACGCCCTTACAGCAGTTTCTTCGGAGTAGAAGCCACGAATTCCTTCAGATAGAACGGCTCGAAATAAGCCACATCCTTGAAATCTTCCACTGCCATGGCTTTCTCGGCCAGCGGGAACATCCATTTGGCTACCGGATGAATATTCTCAATGAAGTGTGCGTTGGGGTGCGAAAGTTTTTCCTTGCACTTGGCTGCTCCGTTACCAAAGAAATACACCGGATGTTTCTCCAAATATTCGGCATACGAATTTTCGTCAATAATATCTGCTCCAATGGCACGCTGCACCTTCAAAGCACGGTCATACACGGCCGCATATACTTCCATACGGCGGGCATCAATCATCGGGCAAAGCAAAGCATCTTCCGGCAGGTCGTGCGCAAGCAGTACCGGCACACACATCACCTCCAGTGTGGGCAATCCTATCAGCAGAATGTTCCGCCCGTAACAGATACCTTTCGCCATTGACACACCAATACGCAGCCCCGTGTACGAACCAGGACCACAGCTTACTGCCACCGCATCCAACGGAATGGCATGGTTATCAATGAACGACAAGGCTTCATCCACAAATACCCCCAATACAGTGGCATGCGAAGGGCCGTTAAAATCTTCTTTTGAGAAAATGGAAGCTCCATCCTGGCTTACAGCCACAGAACAAACTTCCGTAGATGTTTCAATATGTAAAATGCATGACATAATTAAACTCGATACAATTATTATAGTCTGCAAATATACACTTTTCTTCTCACTATCTCATGAAAAAAGAGACAGAAAGTGAAGAAGCTGTTCTGAAAGATTCTCACTTCAAAGCATTTTTCATATACCTAACCACGAAAACAAAAAAGACACTAAAAAATTCTTTTTAAGTTCCTGACAAATTCTCTGTTTCACAGTGTGAAATATAAAAACCACAGTGTGGGATACATATTTCACAGTGCGGGATACAAATCCCGCACTGTGAAACAGAGAATATACAAGGAGATTGCAAAGAATAAACAAGACCATAAATATTTATCCAAAGAAGCAATCCTTATTTTCATAAACTGCATCTGAGTTTTCACACGTTTTTTTAACAGCTGCTTATTCTTTATTTAGATTTTTCCTACCTTTGTATCCAAATTATCAAAAAAACAGAAGGAGTTATGATACAGTCAATGACCGGATACGGAAAAGCAGTCACAGTGTTCGGAGACAAAAAAATCAACGTGGAAATCAAATCGTTGAACAGCAAAGCAATGGACTTATCCACACGCATCGCTCCATTGTATCGTGAAAAAGAAATGGAAATCCGCAACCTGATTGCCCAGACACTGGAACGCGGGAAAGTGGACTTCTCTATATGGGTGGAAAAAGACGCCGCCGAATCGGCTACTCCCATCAATACAGCCTTGGTAGAAAACTATTACAACCAGATAAAAACCATTTCTGAAACTTGCCATATTCCGTTGCCGGAAGACTGGTTTGCCACTTTGTTGCGCATGCCCGACGTGCTGACCCGCGTAGACGTGCAGGAACTGTCGGACGAAGAATGGACTGCAGCCAAACAAACCATCGAAACTGCTCTGCAACATCTGGTTGACTTCCGCAAGCAGGAAGGAGCAGCTCTCGAAAAGAAATTTACAGAAAAAATCGACAACATCGAACAGTTGATGAAATCCATCGAGCCTTACGAGAAAGAACGTGTGGCCAAGATACGGGAGCGCATTACCGATGCACTGGAAAAAACGCTGAGCATCGACTATGACAAGAACCGTCTGGAGCAGGAGTTGATTTATTACATCGAAAAACTGGACATCAACGAAGAGAAGCAGCGTCTGGCCAACCACCTGAAATATTTCCGCGAAACCATGGCTGGCGGACACGGACAAGGCAAGAAACTGGGATTCATCGCTCAGGAAATGGGACGTGAAATCAATACCACCGGCAGCAAGTCGAACCATGCCGAAATGCAGAACATCGTGGTGCAGATGAAAGACGAACTGGAACAGATTAAGGAACAAGTGTTGAACGTAATGTAAAAAAGAATATGGCAGGCAAACTTATTATTTTTTCAGCCCCCTCCGGCTCTGGTAAATCCACCATTATCAATTACTTGCTGACACAGAACCTGAATCTGGCCTTCTCCATCTCTGCCACCAGCCGCGCGCCCCGTGGCACAGAGCAGAACGGAGTGGAATACTTCTTCCTGACACCAGAAGAATTCAAGCAGCGTATCGCCAACAATGAGTTTCTGGAATACGAAGAAGTGTACAAGGACCGTTTCTATGGCACACTGAAAGCACAGGTAGAAAAACAGCTGGCAGCCGGACAGAATGTAATTTTCGATGTCGACGTAGTAGGCGGATGCAATATCAAGAAATTCTACGGCGACCGCGCACTGTCTGTATTTATCCAGCCGCCTTCACTCGAAGAGCTCCGCAAGCGACTGACCGGCCGTGGTACCGACGCGCCCGAAGTTATCGAAAGCCGTCTGGCAAAAGCGACCTTCGAGCTGAGCTATGCCGAAAAATTCGATGTAGTGATTGTCAACGACAATTTGGAAAAGGCTCAAGCAGAAGCCTTGAAGACCATTCGCGATTTTATTCAACAATAAATTTGCTGATATGCCTAAAGACCCAAAGAAAATCATGTTCATGATGACCATACTTTGTATCGTCATCGGGCTGGCAGCCATTGCCGTAGGGGTGGTGGCCGTAGCAAAAGAAGAATACATCATTGCCGTAGCCATGCTGCTGGTAGCTGCCTGGCAGATAATCAACTACAGACAATGGAAGAAAAGCCTCAAATAAAAACCGGACTTTTCGGAGGTTCCTTCAACCCTATCCATACAGGCCATCTGGCACTTGCCAACTACCTGTGTGAATATGGGGGACTGGAGGAGGTATGGTTTTTAGTCACCCCTCAGAACCCGTTTAAACAGAACGAGACTTTGCTCGACGACCATCTGCGGCTGAAAATGGTAGAAGCTGCCGTGGCAGGATACCCCCGTTTCCGCGCATCCGACTTTGAGTTCCAACTTCCACGTCCCTCATACACTATCCATACCCTTGATAAACTGGCCGAGTGTTATCCTGACCGGGAGTTTCACCTGATTATCGGTGCCGACAACTGGCAGGCTTTCGACCGCTGGCGGTCGCCCGAAGAAATCATCCGCCGCCACCACATTCTGGTCTATCCTCGCCAGGGTTATCCCTTGGAGGATACAGCCAGTCTGCCTCCTCATGTCAGAGTCGTACAAACTCCCCTTATCGAGATCAGTTCGACCTTTATCCGCAAAGGTATCCGGGAAGGAAAAGACCTGCGCTATTTTCTGCATCCGGAAGTATTCAGAATTATTCAGGAAAAAGGATTGTACCGGTAATCATTTCTTTTTGTGCAGTACCACCAGCACCACCTCGCTCGGTGTAAACAAGCGCACATCCTTGCGGGAAGTGCCCAGTCCATTGGTAACAATAACCGGAATACCCGCACTGTTATACTTCAACCCCGTCAGGAAACGGTTGCCGTATTTGGAAAAATGTGCCGGCGTCCATCGGCGGAACAAACTGACTTGTCCCCCGTGCGTATGTCCGGCCAGTGCCAAATCGGTGTGCGCCACATTCACATCCTCCACATAATCGGGTGTATGCACCAACATCAGCACGAAATCTTCTTCCTGCAATGCCAAGGTAGGTGACACCCCGTTCTGTTTCAGGTCAAACGTGTCCAGAATTGCCTTCGGCGGATCAAAGTCTGGAAATCCCTGGGATAAATTAATCGCTCCATACTCATCACTAATTCTTGTCATGCGTCGGATTACAGAATCCGTAAATGTATTAACACGGTCACTTAACTTTGGCATACTATTTACCGCTCCTTTTTCGTTATATATGTTCTATTTGATTGCTTTCTTTTAAAAACAAATATATAATATGGTATAACGTTACGGTATAGTCAAGAAGGAAATGAATATTTATGCAAAAACTCAAAAATGCGTGCATACAAACCGGCGATTTTGCAAAATTATGCAACACAAACAAGCGCACACTGATTCATTATGATGAAATCGGGCTCTTTAAACCCGCCTATATTGATGAAAAAGGCTATCGGTATTACAGTGAAAGCCAATTTGATGTGTTTTTTACCATCACCTGTTTAAAAGAACTTGGGATGCCTTTAAAAGAAATCGGTGCTTTTTTAGACCGGCGCAATCCGGAGTCATTAAAAGCACTTCTTTTGAAACAACGTGAAAAGATTAAGAAGGAGGAAGAACACCTCCGCAAAATTGAAGAAGTGGTTGAAACAAAATTATCCCTGGTATCACTCCAGGAATCACTGAAGCAGAAACAAACAGAACGTACAGCAGATGAATTATTCTTCCATACCGAAAATAAAAATGGTCGTATTTTTCTCGAGACGACACCGGAAGAATATCTGATTCTCAGCGATCCGATTCATACAGATGACCATCAGAAAATCATCCAGGCTCTTTGCCGTCACATCGGTTACTGCAATGCCCACGCTCTAAATGCCGGTCATCCTTATGGGGCCATGCTTGATGTGGCAGATTTACGAAAAAATCATCTGGATACCTATGCTTATTTTTTCACAAAAGTTATAACAAAACCGGAAAATTACCCCTATCACTTAAAACCAGCCGGGACTTACGCGGTTGCCTACTTAATGGGAAATTACTATGACTCGAAATCTACCTACGAAAAACTCTTTGATTGGACCGATGAACACAAGTTTAAAACCGGCAAATACTCTTATAAAGAGGCTGTGATCGACGAATTGGCCACAGCCTCTCCCAGTGAATATCTGACGAAAATATCGATACAAGTGTTTTAACCCTGCCGCTTCATCGCGTTTCCTCCGCACTGCCTTTACATTTCTCATAAGCAAATAGCGCCGCTCCCAGCGCGCCGCAGAGCTGCGCCTCATCACAGATATAAAGTTTAGCACCAAGCTTCTCTTCCAATGCCTGGATGATACCCTGGTTCTTCGCCACACCGCCGGTCATCATATATTCGCCTGGATGATCCTTTCCAAGGCGGGCTGCCAACGCACCGACTTTTGAGGCAACTGACACATTTAAACCGTGGATAATATCTGCCACATCCTTATTCTGTGCCACCAGCGACACGACCTCCGACTCTGCAAACACCGTACACATGCTGGAAATCACGATATTATGCTTCCATTCCAGCCCTTTCACACTCATTTCCTCCAGGGAAAGTCCCAGCGTTTTCGCCATCATTTCCAGAAAACGTCCCGTTCCGGCGGCACATTTGTCATTCATCAGGAAATTTTTCACGGCTCCCTGCCCGTCGATGCTGATCGCCTTGATATCCTGCCCGCCAATGTCGATGATAGTGCGGACATTCGGATTCAGATAATTTGCGCCCTTGGCATGGCAGGTAATCTCCGTGATGCTGTCATCCCCGCTGTCAATGTAGGATCGTCCATATCCGGTCGTATCGATCCGCACGATCTCCTCTTTCTTAATTCCCGCTTTCTCAATCGCCAGATCCAAACTCTTCTCGGCGCTCATTATCGCACCGCCGCCGGTCGGAATAATCATCGTCGATTTAATTTTTCCATCCTGATCCAGTATGACCACATCCGTACTTGTCGAACCGCTGTCGATTCCCGCTACATAAAAAATGCCCGACTCCATCTTCTTTCTTGCCTCCTCACTGATACCTTTTCCCGGATCCATATCCTCTGATCCCTCGATCGTCTCCTCAAATGCCTGAATGCGCGTCAAAAGCTGCCCCGCGCTCTGGCTCGTAAAATCAGTCTCAATCTTAAGGAGCGGAACCTTGATATCCCGCTTGATACTCGCATACTCAAATCCATAATAATCACAGAACTTGATCGTGTGATAAATAATTCCCTTTAAATTCGGATCCAGATACAGACGGTTTCTGCGGATCGAACGGTTCATGCGGAAACACGGCATCTGTCCCAGCAGGACGTCCGCGTAAGAAAGAAACAGCTCCTCTTCCTCCATATTCCACATTTCATCCTGTACGACCGACAGTTTCCGACCACCCGTACAGGTCAGATTTTCCACATCCATCTGGATATTGTCCCGGATCATATCCTCCAGAATGCCGCTGACCCGCACGCCCAGCACACCAATGTACGGCTCCGTGTTCATTTCCGGCGTAATAAAGGACTTGATAAAAGCGTGTTTATCAAACACTTTCCCGGAATATGCCTCATACACCTTTTTAAGTCTCTGGATCGTGCCCGCAAATTTCACTTTTTCACATTCATTATCATCATGCGGCAGATCCAGCATATATAAAAACTTACATTTTCCCGTGCTCTCCACGATATCGTAAACGCGCCGCATCGAATCGCAGCAGTTTACCAGCACCAGCTGTTCAACCTTTCCTTCCAGCACTGCCTGAATGACCGATTTTCCAAAGCCGCACAGATTTGCATGTGCAATCTGATCCGACTGTTCGAAATTTTCCGGCATTTCCTCCAAAACAGAACATTCTTCTCCAAACCCCCGGAACAGCTCGATCGGGGTGTACTTACAGACGTAATAAATCATGCGTGTTTCTCCTCCTTGCCCTTTTCCAGCATTTCCACAAACGCCTGAAGCCGCGTCGATACCTGACCGTCGCTGGTATTGGCGGGGTTGCAGCCGTCACCGTCGAGAATCATCGTCGGAAGTCCTGTCTTTTCTAAGGACTGCTTAATCAGGCTGGATGCACCGATCGTTCCCTTACAGCCCCAGTGGGCAAATAAAACAGCACCATCCGATTCCGTGATTCTGGCAAGCCGTTCCGCTTCCTCAATTCTCTGTTTCACACTGCCATTGTAAATGCAGTAGACCATTTTCTCTGCCATCGCCTCATACGGGTCTTCCGCATGCATCTCCTGAAAACCATCTGCGATGAAATCACAAGCGCGGATGTGCATTTTCTTACTATAATTAAAAATATCCTTAACCGGCTCCTGTAAAAATGGCATGATGTGCATCCAGATTACCGAAAGACCATCTCCCCTCGGTGACATCCGCACATCGCGCAGAAGTTTTTCCGTATAGGTAACCGCCGTCTCTGAGCCAGCCATCAGATGGCACATAAAAAGCGCATACAATTCATTCGTCAGAGAGGTCACCGGGTCATGCGCACACCGCAAGGCAAGCTGTTTTTTATAATTCGCCGCTGCTTTCCGGCTGTTATCTACCGCACTCCGCACTGTTTCCTCCGAAATCCGTCTGTCCGTCGTCTCCTCCAGAAACCGTTTCAATTTCCGCAGCTGATCCGCCACATACAGAACCGATTCCCGGTTTTTCTCATACGGAACATCAATATAAAAGCCTGGACATTCAAATTTATCCTTTAAATACGGAAACGTCATCATATTTCCATCACACGCAAGGTTCGTATAAATCATGCAGTTCGGTTTTGGCAGAATCCCCGTCAGCGCCGCCCCCAGAAACACCCTGTGGTACGAACACATCGTCTCCGGAAATCCTTCCTCCTCCGTTTTCCGAAGAAACGTCTGCTCACACTTCGTTCCCGCCATAAAACAGGACATCGCCTCCACTGAGTACGGCGTCAGCCCTGCCGCCATCACCAGCTCTCCCGGCACAAATATGCTGACCATCGCCGCATTCTCCGGTTCCGACAGCGACTGAATGATATTTTTCATAACCACCCGCGCCACATACTGTCCCGACGACGGCAGCCCCCGATCCGGCAAAAACTGAAGCTTCTTTTCCTGCAGGCGGTATCCCGCAAGAAGCAGCCGACGCGCTTTTTCCGGATCCTTAAGCGCCTGGCTGCTCACCCTATTTCCAAATTTTTCAATTACATCCATTGTTCTTTCTTCCATTCTTTTAAGTTCATTTTTCTGTCATATCGCCCTGATGCAGATGGATATGGTTCCGCGCCGTTGCAGGCAAACGGGCATTCTTTATTATAGTCAGTTGGATGGGAATTGTAAATGAAAAGTCTAATCCCCCAGCTATGCTGGGGAGAATGGAATAGTTGGAAACGGTGAGGATAAAAAAGAAAAACCTCCTGTGGTATATTGAGAATGGTGTCGCAAGCCAAACTCAAAATCAAAGGAGGCGGTCCAAATGGACAATAAAAGTTTATCACACACAAAATGGAAATGCCAATATCACATCGTTTTCATTCCAAAATATCGGAAAAAGGTATTGTATGGGAAGGTAAGAGAGGATGTACGTGAAATCTTAAATACACTATGCAAATATAAAAATGTAGAAATAATTGCAGGAGCAGTTTGTGCAGATCACGTGCATTTAAGTGTCGCAATACCACCGAAATTAAGTGTCTCAGATTTTATGGGATATTTAAAGGGTAAAAGCCCCCTAATGCTATACGATCGTCACCCAGAGTTGCAGAGTAAGTGGGATAAAGCATTTTGGGCAAGAGGATATTATGTGGAAACAATCGGTAATATCACAGACGAGGCAGTACAGAAGTATATAAAAGAACAAGCAGAAGAATCAAGAAAAGAAGATTCAAGAAGTACCGCTTTATAGCGGACCAGTAAAAATGCTTGTGACACCGCCCTTTGGGGCGAGCAGTAACATAGCCCTTTGGAGGGCTTATAGCAAACCACCAGTTGAACTGGTGGTTGCTGACTTAGTGAAATAAAAGCGATTAACTT
>OGXG01001276.1_pt1 | contig 12930 bp, 16 predicted proteins | sample 1576251 | NCBI WGS metagenome assembly OGXG01 (sample SAMEA3541533, study PRJEB24748) | human gut metagenome | biome: human gut; feature: human-associated habitat; material: faeces | place: China | collected 2012
TGCTTCACTGCGTTAAAGTTGCAGTGCGTTGGTGCGGTGTGGTGCTGATGTGGTGCAGTGGTGTAGATGGTCTATAACCATTATAGTTCGATGATACAATATTGACAATAGATAAACAATATGTTATAGTTAGTATACAAATAACGGAAGGAAGTGAGAAACATGGATTTTATCACTATTGTACAAAACGTAGGATTTCCGATTGGTTGTGTTGCATTTTTGGCTGCGTATGTTAAAGACTTGACAAATACACACAGAGAAGAAGTAAACCAATTCACGGAAAAATTAAGTGAACAAACGTTGACCATCCAAACGCTGGTTGACAAGATCGACGAATTATTGAGAGGTGAAAAGAATGCGAACTAGTGAAAAGGGAATCAATTTAATTATTGGTTTTGAGGGATTTTGTGGTAAAGCAACCAAGGCAGTATCTACCGAAAAGTATTATACAATCGGCTATGGTCATTACGGTAAAGACGTTAATGAAAACGACACAATCACAAAGTCAGACGCTATTGAGTTATTGAAAAAGGATATTAAAAAGTTCGAAACAAAGGTAATGAAATACAACACAGCGTACCGCTTTACACAAAATGAGTTTGACGCTCTTGTGTCCTTTGCATACAATGTGGGAAACATTGACCAGCTGACAGCAAGGGGAACACGAACTAGAAAAGAAATCGCTGACGCAATGTTACGATACATTAAGTCTGGTGGGGCAGTCTTAAATGGGTTGAGAAAACGGAGAGTAAAAGAAAGAGAGCTGTTCTTGAACAACTCAATTCCAAAATGTTCGACATCGAACTTTTACCCAAAGTATACAGGCGCGTCTAAAGATTTGAATACAGTATTTTCAGCAATCGGAGTTCCTTTACATCTGAATGGCTCTTGGGAAAAAAGAAAAGCAATCGCCACAAAAAATGGTATTTATGATTATGTTGGAAGTCTTACTGATAATATTAGATTATTAGCTTTAGCAAAATCCGGAAAACTTAAAAAATAGGGGCATTAAGCCCCTATTTTAGTTTACGAAAAACCCACCACTTAAAAGTCTTACCAACTCTTCTTTTTCTGATTCCGTCGCACGTATTCCAGAAAGGTCTATATGTTCGTCACATATCGTATATCCTTTTAAGCTATTTATTGTTTTAGTAAGATAGCACTTTTTACCTCTAGTATGGTTGAATGATTTCAAGGTCTGATAGGTAGGACGGTCTATAATTACATAACACGTTCTGTTAGTGCTTGCAACGCACATAGGGTTCGGGGATGACGTACTAGCGTAGTGATATTGCGCTTCTGCGCTATTTATAAGAGAAGTCACAGCCCCAACTATGTTACCACTTGCGGCACTTGACGCGATTCCAATTCCACTAGAAATATATCCAGCTTCTACTTGTGCCCTGTTACTTGCAGTAATAGGAATATCAATCCCAAGGTTTCCGTTGAACTCATATAAACGCACTCCGTCTGATTGTATCTGACATAAACATCCACCAGTAATTACATCTACAGTATAAGAAATTGATAACGTTTTATTCATAACAAGATTTGTGTCTAACTCCTTAAAACCAACATAAGGCAAATAAATAATTACATTAGTATATGGGGCATAGTCCAAAAAGTTGTTATACTTTTCGTTGATTTTAATACTACCTATAGTTTGACTTGTAAAGTTATTAGCAACCTTATCTCCGTTTACACCCGTATCTACGTTTCCTAAAATAATTTTCTGAGTTGCCCCGTCAAGCGATAACGGAATACTCTTACATGATATAATATTTTCAATAGGGTTATTGCATATCAATGAAAAATTATCGAAAATATTTGAACCCCATAAAAATCGCCCGAGTTGTTGCAACCTATCTTTTGACATTTTAAATGTTGTTGTCAGAACTCCAATTCCAGCAGATACATCACTTGTATCAATGTTATTTTCATCATCATCTTTATCGTTTGAATATCCATCATCATCATTGTCTGTAACAATTTTACTTCCTTCCTCACCATCTTTTACTGTAAATGTTGAACCGTCACCAGTTGCAACTTTACTATAAAGACCATTTTCATCTTTTTTCAAAAAACCAATATCCCCATACATATGACCATTTTTTTGATTTTTGAACAACTCACAGTACATAATTGATGAATAATCAGTAGGTAATACAGTAGGTGTGGAATAATATTCTAGTTGAACTGCAATATATACAGTCGCTAACGTTGCTAGTGGTGATACTATTTCCGCTACTGCACCCCATACCGCGTTGTTTATTTGTGCATAGTTTGTATTAAAATGACTAGTGCTATAGTCTACTAATTGCCATTTATGAATAGATATTTTACCGCTTATATCATCAAAACCACCATAACCAATTCTTACCCTTGCAATATCATTTTCGGATAATGAAGGGCATTTCCATTTTAACTTATACAACGGACTTTTTGTACCATCAACCGCTAAAGTCCAATCAGTGCGTAATTTTGGTACGGTATCTTCTAAATCATTTTCCCATTTTATTTTTATCTGAGAAACTTGAGAACTCATATCTCCTGTAATATCTAAAACAGGAATACTACTAATCCATTGATTTATATTATCTTCGTCCTGTAAGTATTTAGTTGCATATTCTGTATATGCACCACCATATTTTTTTGATACTTTTACAAAATTACTGCCCCAATAATTAACGTTATTAAAACGTGGAATATAAAATGCAGTATAAGGGAATGGCTCGAATGATGTTCCAACTTGACTAAAAAGGTAATATTTTTCATTGCCTACGTTTATGATATCGTTATAATTTATATCATTAGTTCTTGTTTTTGTATATGGGTCTCTGTCCGGCTCATTACTTGTATAAATACATGTGCTTTTTATAGTAATCTTAGGTGACGTTGATATAGCACCAATGAACATATCGGCAGTAACATTATCTCCCACTTTGATGTTGCTATTTCTTTGTGGTATTGCAACAAAACTTGAATTTCCAGTAGTGATTTCTGATAAAGTATTTGAGTATGACGTATACGTTTCTGTTCCACTCTTGTAAGTATGAAACTCATTTGTTATCATACTATCAATAAAACCTTTAGCAACGTTGGTTGTATTTTGATTTATTTCGTTCCAATAGCTATCACTCATTTTTTATAACCCTCCGTTATTTACCGTCAAATAATAATTAGTAGCATTTTCTCCAACTGTTCCCACATTCTTCTTTTCCCTTATCCGTTTCACTCTTGTCATGGCTTCCTCATCTACAAAATAAGGGTTGTTTAAATTTTCTTGTCGAATAATCAAACAACTTAAACTCTTAATATCATTTGCGAAACTGCTCAAAACATCAACATGCAAAGACACACTTATCAGATCACCATTCATTTCTGTAATGTCATTCACAAAATAATAACGCTGATACTCTTTTATAAAAGCGTAATTAAACTCTCTTATATGTGCGTCAGAAAGTTTTTTCATTATCAAAACAGGATTGACAATACTGCTTCCTGCTTTAAGTCTTACTTCCCTTGTTGTTATTTCATTACTTGTTTTAACAAGATAACGCTTATCAGTTCTTGTCGTCAGTACGCTTAAATGTAAAACGTCACTCATATTATCACACTCCTTAATGTTCGATGTCGAACTTAATATATACAAATTGCTATCAATTTTATAATATCATGCGCTATAATTCCAATAAAGTTAAAAAGCGCAACTTCTCGTTCAGATTCCAACATTTGTTGACTTGTAGTGACACCGATATTTCCGTGAGTACGGTTTTCATGTTTGTACTTTGTTTCTTCTTTTCCCGTTACTGTATCGGTGTGCGCTTGTTGTTGTTGCTGTGTTGTCGCTGTTTGCGTGTTTGTCTTTTCTCCGATATTTTCCACAACGGTTGTGGTTTTATTATCTGTTTTTGTAGGAACATTCACCGTACTATTTGTTTCATCTATCCTGTCTAACAATTCATTTGTATGAGAATAGTTATCAAAAGAATCGGTTGTTTTTTCTTGATTATAGTAAGTTTCTGAGTCATATGGTGCTACGTTACGTTCAGAAACTTTTTTCCCGCTGTCTGTGCTTCTTTCTTTACCGGACTTTGTTAATTTATCTTTTATAATAGTTGTAGTTTCTCCATATTCCATTTTTTCTGTATTAGTGTTATCATTTTTTTGTGCACCATCTACACTATCAGACGTCATACTGGACGTTGTATTTTGCAATCCATAATCGGTACTTCCTATCGTATCTTTTACAGTGCTGTCTGTTATTGTTTCAAGTCTATCATAATTTTCTATCGGTTCATATTTAAGTAAAGTCGAATTATACAAATGCTCATAAGTATATTTCTTTACTTTGTATAAATTTACAACCATTTTTTGAATTGTAGTAACGTCTGTTTCCATTGCATTTTCTACAGTTGGACGCACTTGTAATTCTCCGTGGTTAAAATTTATCCAGTCGGTCAACATCCCTTGGAAATCTCCACTGCTTAAAGGTTCATATCCATTTTGTGCAAAATCAGAATTGGAAAAAGGAAGTACACTATTTTCCATAATATATTGACTAATTGTTAACATTATCATCTACCTCTTTTCTTTCTATTATTTTAAATTCTGGAGATAATTTTACAGTAATGTGTCTATTAAAAATACGGTTTATTTCTTCACAAGCTTTTTGTCGTTGTTTTAACATATCATTTATATTCAATAATAACATTTGTTCGTCATTTTCCACTTCTGATTCTATCATTCTCTCTTTTTTATCGCGGTTATAACGCACACCTATTTCGTTGTAAAACATCCTCAATAGTTCGTTACGTGCATCTATACAGTCCATTACACCTAAAGTTCCGCTAGACGTTAATGCTAAATTATCAATACCACCATTTCCTTTTTTTAACAATCCATTATCCAATATCGCATCCACATCACCGTTATAAAATTTATCAAACATTGATTTATAACTGTCTGCGGTGCTTTGTGAGTCTGTGGAAATTATGTTTTTGATTCTTAAATTTACAAGTGACATTTTCAATGATACATCGGTATGCGCAAGTAAATTTGCATAACGTTTTATCATCGGATATAAAGGATTCCTTAAAGCTGTATTGTTTATAATAACGCAGTCTTCACCTATTGTTTTAGTGCCACCTTTTGCAGTTGCCGCAGCATATGTAAAATTTTTAAACTCATCCCAATACTGGGTAGTTGTGCTCATGCCGCCCCACGATACCATTTCACCAACATACGTGTCTTTTACATAACCACAATAACCATCCAATAATACACGCATTTCAATTTCTTTTTGTGGAAATGGTAAGTCACCACCCCATTCAAAAATTCTTACAGCCTTTTCAAATAACATATTTGTCCAATAAGAAATTGATAACGGAAGTTGCATTTCTTCTTTTTCTTCTTTTTTTATTTCTTTCAAATTGTCACAATAAGTAGATAAAAACATATAGACACCTCACTTTAAAAAATGTTCGACATCGAACTTTATAGCCCGATGTCGAATGAAATTATTTTAGGTTTCTGAAATATAGAACACAATACCATTTTCGGACATATCATTAAAATATCCGTATGTTGCTTTGTTGTAATAATTTGTATATTCATCATGATTATTACGCTCTGTAGTTCCATTCCTTTTTGTGATTGTAACTCCCATTGCGTCACGGTCATACATTACCGCAATAACTCCTGTTTGCTCGATTGTGGTCGTATCATCAAGTTTGATATGAATTTTTGATGTATCTTCAAAACCATAGCTCGTTCCTGTTCCTTGCCAGTATGGTAAAGTGCTATATGTATTAGCAATTTTTACCATTTCATTATGGTATGTATCAGATTCCAGATATGAAACCAATGCGCTGTCAAAATCCTGTAAAACGTTTACCACTAAATCTGCCGTAGGTGTATGTCTTTTGTAATTTTCGTCATTGAATAAAACGCTCATACGTTTCATTCTGGAAGCCCATAAATTGATTTGCTGACTTGCCCATTTTAAAAACCCAATATCTCTAAGACAACTAGCAACCGTCAATTTTGCATTTGTTAAAGTGTTGTATTCAGTTAATAAATTGTGTTTTCCACACGGCTTGGCTGTGTGTAATTTGTTTGCGATAAATGTTGCACGGGTAAGGTTTTTATTATTCTCTAACGCTACTTCCATATAACTATCCATTGTAACAAAAATAGCATCAATAAGAGTTGCTACTCCCTGTGCTGAAGTAAAAGCGGTCTTAAACATAAAATCAGGAATTGTAACATCAATTTCCCACGTTACCATTTTTTCGAACAATTTCTGTTTGATTGTAGGCTTAATGACAGGGGCAAAAACTGGGGTGTAAGACTCACTACCGATTTCCCATGCATTGTTTTCTTTTGCTTCCGGTAAGTCCACATAGATTTTCTGAACAATACATCCATACTCAAAAGGTTCTTTTACTAAACCATCATCACCACTCGCGTTGTATCTTCGAATGGAAAAAATAGTCCTACCAATTCTGTCTACAAGAGCTTTAGCAAACTTATCTGTGGATGTATCAGACGATAAAACTTTATCACCCAACGCGACAAGTGTAGAAGTGTCTGTTACTGTGATTGCACTTTCCCCGAATGTCTGTTTTGCTACCTCGTTTACTAAGGCATAAATTTGATTTACAGTACTCATGTTATTTTTCCTCACTTTCCGGTTCATCTGAACCACCATCTTTTTTATCAACATTGTCATTTAATGACATTGTTATCTTTTTATCAAACGCGTCTTTGAACGTTTCTAAAGTTTTAGTTGTGTTCGATGTCGAACTCTCCACAATTTCTTTCATTGTGTTTGCCATATTTTCTATAGCTTTAATTGTAGCTTCATTGTTTTCTGATAACTTATCGCTATTATCATTTTCTACTGGTGGTACTAATGCATCGATACTTCTCATTTTAATACACTCCTTTTTCTTTTTTTATTTGCGTAAACTCTGTGCCACATAAATTATCACTGAATGTTATTTTTTTATTTTTTATCATATCCATTATCATACTATCATATTTTAATAAGTCTGTCAAGTTGTATGTTGCAAGCGGATTGGAAGTAAATTCATCTGTGACAATTCTTTTACAGTTTTTGGGTACTTTTTTAGTTGCGGGATAAATATACAATAAAGTTTCTTTTGTTCCTTTGTGTCTTATCAAATTTATTATAAATTTAAAACTGGTATATTTATAATATATCTGATATATTATATCATAGTGCTCAAGTTTTTCCGGTAAATGTGGATACGTTCCTGTTTCCCACACTCCAGTTGTTATCATTTCTGATTTTTTACCGAAAAACATTTTGGAATTACTTCCTGTGTTTTCGCAATACTCCACCGCTATTGTTACCACAATAGGCTCGCCAGTTTTTTCATCATACTGGTTTGTAAACTGCCTATATATTTCTATTGTGCCCTGTTTTTGCGTTTTTATGTGGGTAAGTTGCCACTCCTCAAAATAAGGACATAATCGGGAAATTGTATTGCCTATCAAAAAAACTCTAACGTAGTCACGTCTTGCTATAGTAGATATAATATCCATAAGGCTTCTTACTTCATTCGCAATGTAACCACTGTCAGTTATAAACTCTTCGAAAATGATATTTCCAATTTTCGGAAAAGCAAGAGACTTATAATGTGTTGCGGATGTTAAAGAAAAAGCAGAACCTATCTTCTTTCTATCGAGAATTTTTTCTTCTTCTTCATGAATTAAATAAATATCTCCTCTATACACTCTTACACTTTCAAACATACCGTTTGTAATTTCAATAATAGGCATATCAGAAAAATAGGCTTCTACGTCACGCGACTTTATTTCGTCCCTCCATCTTCTTAGATATGCTAATTGACAACGTTCTTTCGGTTGTTTAGTTCGTATATCTTTTTCATAATATGCTTCCCATAAAGCAACATACTTTGTAGCATAACTTTTTCCGTTTGAACGTTCACCCAACAACATATTATACATAGCTTTTTTTGATAACAAATTGTCTATATTATAATATCTCTGTTTCTCTTTCAAAAATACTTGTCACCCCTCTCTTATTCTGAACCATTGTCAAAATTGAATCATAATCATCAGTTATACCTAAACTATATGTTGTAGGCTGTGCACATATGCCATGTTGATAATTGCTATTAAATTCATCGTACTGTCCTTTGTTCCATACAATTGGTGTCATATCGTCAATATATGTCATTATTAACTTTTGAGCGTGTTCGACATCGAACACAGTACCGTCTTTAAAATCTTCAATGTCGTGTAACTGTGATACTGCGTTTTTTCTTACACCAGATACTGTCATATGTAACTTATTATCATTATCCACATAACAATATTTTTTAGCACCTAACGTTTTAAACTTTTTATATTGACCATCATCGTCAAATATTCCAAGCCTATGTGGTATACCGTTTCTATCTTTAGGACAAAATTTTTCCCTTGATATTCCTAACATATCGGCACGGTCATTTTCACGTTCTTCTATTCTTTTATTATATTCATTAAAAAAATTAGAATCACAATCTATATACTTTATACTATCAGTATCGCAATAAACAACATTATAGTCAAGGGCTAAAATGCCTTGCCACAAATTGCGTCTTGCATATGCAGTAACCCACACACCAAATTGAAATGCCCCGAAAGTTTTCGAAAGTTTCTTTTTTTCACTTGCTATTTTTGTGTAAAAGCTATTTTCGTTCAATAACTCTTTTTTCCACCTATCTTCTTCAAATTCTATCGTATCGGTTATGTTTTTAGTAACCATCATACCATACATTGAATTTACATATTGTTTACTTTTCATATATAACGGCTCTTGTTCTTTGATACCTTTTAATGTGGTTTTATTTCCGTATAGTTCCAATATATACTTTACAAAAGTAGGTGAAAGATAATCATTGCTCGATACCCGAAAATCTATTATATTAAGATTTTCAAAATCGTAGCATAATTGAAACATTTCATAATCAATATTTGTCAGTGATAACTGTGCAAAATCCGCTTTTAAAACTCTACCATTATCCAATGAATAACCTTTTATTTTCGCACATTTTGAAAAAGACAGCCAAGTGTTCCAACGTTTTGATCTCAAATGTTCGACATAGAACGTTATTATGTAACTATATTCATCATTGTTAAAATAATCGTCACAAGGTATTGTTTCTTCAAAATACGTCATAGGGTATTTTTCCAAGCACATTACCGTTGGATAACTCGACGCTATATCTTTACTGCGAATTTTTTCTAAAACTATATTAGTATGTATTGCATTACTATGTGTATAACCGCCCATAAAGCAATCACACAATAACGAATAATCTTCTATTGTTTCCGGTATAAGTTTTATACAACGTTTCCTGTATTTGTATTCACTAGTTACGTTCATGCGGTCAATTACTTCTTTTCGCACTTCTCCAGTTTGGGTAAACGGTATATCAATTATATGACCGTATTTTTCTTTGTATTGCAACAACCCATAATACATAACCAATACATCGTTAAAACAATAAGCTAACTCTGTATCGGTAAGTTTCGTTTTTGGTGTCCTCAAAATTGTATAATCTAAATCACCTACCAATTTTTTTACTTTTAATTTTCGTTGTTCCGCCCATACTGCCAAACTCATATTTGTTAAAAAATAACTACACCGGAATTGATATGTGTTCCATTCTGCAAACAAAGGCTTTCGAGCCTGTCTAGCAAAAACATAATCAAATTGCAAGACGTTTATCAGAAATTGAAACTCATAAGAAAAGTTATGGATATAAACTATTTTCTTGTGGGGCTCATAGTATTCAAGATCTTGCAGAAAATCTTTAAAATCTTCCAGCGTACGCCCCCAAAAAACATTATCATTTATGGAGAACTGCCACACATAACATATAGCAAACTTCTTGCAATCTTCATAATATTTTTTACTTTTCCCTAAGTATGGTTCAAGTTCGTCACTATCTTTATGTAAAAATCCACTGGAAGTCTCTATGTCAAAACACATAATATCATCATTGACTATATCGGCTCTATTTTTCTTTTTAAAATAATGAGTTTGAAAGTCGATTTCTGATAATGGGGAATCTCTAATGTTGTACATACACAATCACAACCTTGATAAAATATCAGATACAAAATCTCTAAAATTTACATTATTTCTTTTTTCTGTACTAAGATTATTCCAACGCATTAGTACAGTATCAACACTTTTTCTAAAGTTTGGCTTATCTTCTTTACCAATTCCTTTCCAAACTGAAAAAATATCCTCTAACGAGTATGGGTTTTCTGTAAACCGTTCAACACGTTCTGCCGTTGCAACTGCTCTATCAGAATCTTCATAAAACAATTCTTTAATTTTCTCCCATGATGGGGATGAAAAAACAGTATCCCAAAAAACTACTTGTGACTGACTCATGTTATTGGTAAACTTATTAAAACCCTTATTTTGTAAAGTTTTTTTAAGTCCTCTAATTGTGCTATAACCAGACTGTTTATAAGTCTCTGCTATATCAATTAACTGTTTTTTCTTTTCTTCTGTCAATCCGGCAACTTTAAACGTTGGAACTCCAATAGACTCATAACCATAAACCATATCTAATTGATGTTTTATTATCTGAATTGAGTCGTGTTCTTCCCCTAGATAAGCGGTCATACGTTTCAACCGCTTATTCATGTTAGCAAAAAGCCGACGAGGATTTTCAGAAATTATGTTCTTTTCATCTGACATTATAAGTCAACCCACTCGGCGCTATAGCAAGTTTTCTTGTATTTCTTGCTGACGTACTTCTGTGCACTCAAGCCGACATATCCCTTTTTGATAAGTGAAATAGATTCACTGTCTTTCAGAATTTCTTCCACTACTTCCGTCATGTGTTGTGGCAAGTCGATCAGCAGTCCATCGTCAACGTTGATTGCTACCGGATGATCGCCATAATCGCTTTTTGTGTTGATGTAAAGACCGTCAACCTTGATCACGTTTTCTCCAAAATTCTTAAACACATCTTCCATGCTCATAAAGCGGAAGTCTGTAATATCAATGTCAAAAATTCTTTCTTTCCCTTTGTTATACTTCTTTGCAAAACTCATATTTTACCTCTTTCTCCCCGATATGCCGTTAGGTCAGCAATAATAATTTTTTTATCTATAAATGTTCGATGTCGAACACTATAAAACACATACATGATTCTTAGGTTTTCTAACTTTCTTCCTACACTGAATACTTGCTTCGATGATAAATTGACAGTTAGATAAACCAGCCATATCGCTTTTTGAAATTGCATATCTTATGCAACGCTCAACGTTTTTTGTTGTTGTCATGTGTTCTTTTGCAATCGGTTTATACAACCTATACATATGGTAAGGTAAATTACCATCATCAACCGACATTTTTATTGCTTCGGTAAGGTATCTAAACCCCACCGACTTAATAGGAACTTTATGTTTTTTTAAGTAGTTGACTACTTCCACGCGTCAATCACCTCTTTCAATGCGTCAGAATCGCCGATTTTCTGCTTATTCATGTAATTTAACACTCTTACAATTTCTTCTTTTGTGAGAGTATTAAAATAGCAATGTAACAGTGATTCTTTTGTATCATCTTTCATCGGAATATCTTTTTCAGTTTCTTCCTTTTCTTCTCCTGTTTCCCGTTCTACTCCGTTTTCTGTTTCTTCCGATGGTTCTACTTCTGCCACTACCTTAGATTCTGCCGTATCATCTTTGTAGGCTTTTACTGCTTCTCTGATTTCTTTCACCGTGTCATCCTTGTCAATCATATAATCGACAAGTAACTGCGGTGCTTCTTCTTTAGGCAAGCACATAATTTCATAAATCTTGTTTAAAGTCCATTCTTTAAACGTTTCATTACTGTTACGGAAATCAACCGCTTTTTTCATTTTGTTGCAATTACTCCGGGAAATTCCCACAAACTCTGCAAATTTTTCTTCTGTTTCAAAGTCCTCTTTGAAAGTTTCCTTTACCAAAATGTCGTGAACCGCCTGTGCCACTTCCCACTGAGAAGCATTTACTGACAATACTGCACCTCTGATTGTGAGTAAAGACTCCTTTAAAGCTGTGTTTTTAAGTCCTGTGATTTTCTTTGCGTTCATAATTTCATTCATAGTTTTTTTCTCCATTCTCCCCGTGTTGCCGTTAGGACAGCAATTTTTATTTTAAATGTTTCACGTGAAACATTTATTGTTCTCAAAAATCAGAACTTCACATACTCAATATGTTTACCTGTATGTAAAGCATATTGTACTTCATATTTAGTTCCTGTCCCAATTGTTCCACCAGGCTTTTTGATGACATATACAACATCAGCCCAGTCAATATTCTTATATGCCTGAATTATAAGATGTTCAAAATCCTTATCGGGTTCTGATTTCACATACCTTACATTTTCATTACCAATTTTACATGCTAATTTCTCTGCATATTCTCTTATTTTTTCTTCTTGAGATAAAGAACCTATTACAAATGCTTTGTATAAATCTTCCGCTAACATTTTTAAGTACCTCTCTTTCTGTTCGACATCGAACTATTCAACTTCTATTGCCAATAAATCGTTATTGGTAAAAAGTTTAATTATGTGTAACTCCATACATGAACTTGTAATATCTCTACTTTCCCCGCTAAAGACCCATGTACCGGTCTTTCTGTCATATATATCCACATCTTGGGTTTCGTCAAGAACTCTAAATAAATCTGAAACTAACATATTATCACCTCTCTCTTAATTATTGTCTACTCCTTACTACTCTTATAGTATAGCACACTTTCCTATAAATTGCAACAAAAACTTTAAAAAAACTACAATATATTTTTATGATATTCAACCTACACCACTACACCACATCAGCACCACACCGCACCAACGCACTGCAACTTTAACGCAGTGAAGCA
>OGXG01001277.1_pt1 | contig 12930 bp, 8 predicted proteins | sample 1576251 | NCBI WGS metagenome assembly OGXG01 (sample SAMEA3541533, study PRJEB24748) | human gut metagenome | biome: human gut; feature: human-associated habitat; material: faeces | place: China | collected 2012
CCTGCATAGAGGTGGGGGTTTAAATCAGGAAGACGTTCGCTGACATCTTTATGAACCGTGCTCTTAGAAATGCCGAACCATTCCGCAGCTGCACGAACAGTGGCTTGTTGTTCCAGAATATATTCGCCGAGAATAATGGCACGTTCCCTTGTCTGTTGTTTCATAGCTGCTCCCTCCAAAATTATCCGCACAGCGTGGGAAACGTGCAGGATTTCCCACTGGGATTGTAGAAATTGTTATATCTTATGTAGGGAAGCGGAAAAAAAGAACGAAACTTTCCGGAAAAACGCAAGTGCTCCACTGGTGGAAGAATAAAAAAACCAGAGGAGCACCTGCAATTTTGGTTGGAATTATTCACATCGCTATCGGAAATTTACAATGTGAACAATTTTATTATAAAGGACTTTTGGCGTATCGTCAATTCTGCTTTTTGTCGAATTTTGTCGATTCTTGTCGAAAAGAAAAAGAATCAGAAAAACAAAAAAAGCCCGTTTGAAACGGACTTTTTTGCACCATGATGACCATGGTAAATATGGGGTGGGAGATGGGATTCGAACCCACGATCTTCGGGACCACAATCCGACGCTTTAACCAGCTAAGCTACACCCACCATGTATGGCGCGCCTTACTGGATTCGAACCAGTGGCTTACTGCTTAGAAGGCAGTTACTCTATCCAGCTGAGTTAAAGGCGCATTTTGAAAAATTGGAGCGGGTGATGGGAATCGAACCCACGTAACCAGCTTGGAAGGCTGGAATTCTACCATTGAACTACACCCGCAAGGCATTTCGTTTTTGTTGTTTTTGTGTCTCACAACGTATATTATTATAGCACGTCTTTCCGGATTTGTCAACCGATTTTTTGAAAAAAATCACATTTTTTGTATTTTTAAGAGTTGATTCGATAAAATCACAAATTTGATGGAAACGGCATAAAAAACTGTGTGATTAGAACTGCAATTCTTAAAAAAATAATGTAAGAAAAAACAGAACCGCAAAAAAGCAGTTCTGTTCCTTGCCATTATGGATTCAAAAGAAATGTGCCGATATTCAAATAAGCGGCGAAGAGCAGCCAGAGCAGATAGGGAATATTCCAGCCAGCCGCAGCAGGACGAATTTTTCTGAAAACCACAATCATTGCAATCACCAGCAGAATCAACAGACCGATGACACCAATAGCAGCACCGAATTTTTGAAACCGGAAAAAGACGATGCTCCACGAAAAGTTGATGGCAAGTTGTGCAGCATAGAGCAGCAATGCCGTTCTACGTTTTTTCCAAGGCGTGCTGTCAGCGTGTTGAATCAAGTATGCGGAAATTGCCATCATGGCATAGAGAATGCCCCACATCACAGGAAAGACCCATCCAGGTGGCGAGAATGGCGGCTGATGCAAATTCTGATAGACTGCCCGAATATCTCCGGCGAGCCAGCCGGAGAGAATCCCGACGAGTTCTGTGGCTGCCAGCCACAGGGAAAAATCAATCCATGCACCTTTTTTCATGGTTGCAGTTCCTCCTTTTTTCTGTTATTCTATGCAGAGTCGGAGGAAATTATTTGATAAAAAAGCGGGGCTGCTGCAAAATTTGCAACAGCCCCTTGACATTGACAAACAATGAAATTTGTTTAATTATTTTGAATTAATACATATTTCATTTTGCAAAAATCTAATATATTAATTGTACCATCCTTTTGCAAGTCGCCTGCTTTCCAATCCGTCAGTGTTGCATCTGGTACAGCAAGCAGCCATTTTTGCATCATAATCAGATCCAAAATATCCAATTTACCATCATGATTCACATCTCCTATAACAGAAGTTGCAGCAGTTGTTATCAGAGCAGTGGTGCTGACGGGCGTTGTAGCGGTTGTGGTTACGCTTGTTGTTGTCGTTGTTGTTGTCGTTGTTGTTGTCGTTGTTGTTGTGGTGGTGGTAGTCGTTGTGGTGGTTTCCACAGGCGGAGCAGCAATTACAGTGCCTTTCACTGCACCAATTGCTTCATCAATATAGAAATTATCTGTATCGCCTTCTGTTTCGACATAGATTTTAAAATTCGTTCCATCTTTCGGTAACTGAAAACTTGGATTTGCAAGTTGTACATAGTTTCCTTTTACAGCAGAAGCAGAAGCAATTCTTGCATACTTTGTTTCTCCAGCAGTATTGGTATATTGTATGGATAGTGCAGCATTTTTAGAATCATTTCCATCCATATAGTTTAAGCAAACGCTAAAACTATATTCTTTCCCAGCTTGAAACGCTTTTGCATTTAATGATTTTTCTGCACCATTCCATGCACTTTCTCGATTTTGTACAAGAAGTGCATTGGTTCCTTGATAAGGGATTCTTCCACTTAATGTGACATCAGCCGAACCATGTCCTTGCCAGTCACAATTGCTGTCTTCGAAAGTATCATGAAAATAATAGCCGTTTTCATCCGGTTCTACTGGCTTATCTTCCAATGTAACAACAAATGTGGAAACACTTTCTGCCGGGAGCTGTGCCCAGAATGTGCTGGTACCATGTTCCATATTTGCCATTTCTGCTAAGTTTTCTGAAGCAGATGTCCGGTAACGGTCAACATCGGCAATCTGTGCATCTGCATTTACAGCAAACTGCTGAGAATACCCTTCTGTACCTTTGTTAATGGCTACAATTGTTACCTGATTGTCATCGCCTTTATAAGCGGAGATATAGACATTTTCTGATGGCTGTTCTGTGGCATCAATTCGCACATCGCCAGGACGAACATATTTGGAATATTGTGCCATGCAATATCCACGCTTGCTGATTTTTCCGTCTTCTGTCATCAATCCATAACTTCTGCGAATATACCACCAGGTATAGGCACTCATGTTTCCTACAACCATGGCATTATGAATATTTTCTGAAACCTGTAATGCTTCCGGATAACGATTGGCCGAATCCTGATCGCTATTTGGCACATAGACTTCTGTCATCCAAATTTCTTTTCCACAATTTTCAAGCTCCGGGAAATCCATCCATGCTCGCTGCGTGCCATAAAAATGCGTTCCAAATACGTCACAATTTGCCATTGCTTTTGCATTGTTCAATATCTTTGTATAGAATCTTTTTCCGCCATCTCCTGTTCCATGATCGGTCCAAGAAGCACCATCTGGAGAATACTGGAAAGATTCTGGTGACATCAAACGTGTGCTTGTGATCTGATCGCCATAGTTGGCAATGAAATCCGTTGTTTCATCTGTTGTCCAGTGTGTCCATTCAGAAGCATAATCGGGTTCATTTTGTACAGAAATGGAGTACAAATCGACTTGATTATTTTTCATATACGTGCCAAAATCATTCAAATGCTTTGCATAAGCAGCATAATTGGATTTTGGAAGATGCAGTTTTCCAACTTTGCTATCTGGATATTGCTCCGCAAGATTTGCCGGTGGTTCCCAGGGAGAAGCAAACACAGTAACTCCCATTTTTGTTGCGAATTGTGCGGTCGGAAGTGCTTTGCTCCATTGGCTGTTATCCGGATTGACAAACACGCGCAGTACAGTCAACCCCAGTTCGTTCGCTCCATTTCCAAATGCTGTTTGCCGCTGTGCCGCTGTTAGATCCCCAGCCCATTCCGGATGATTGATTCCGCCAAAGCCACGAATGGACTGATGTTCTACATTTGTATCAACAACACAAACATCAGCAGCAGAAACAGATTTTGATGGGAAAATGGATGCTGTAGACATGGTCAGCATTGCAGCAATAAAACAAGCTGCAATTTTTTTGTAATTTCGTTTACTCTTCATATTAGCTTCCTCCTGTTAAAAGATGTCTGATTTATACATGCACCTTAATTATAGCAATTTTGTATAGTTTTGTATACTATTTTTGTCATAATTTTTGTATAATTGTCATATTCCCATCAGAATGCCTGTCAGCTGAATAAAAAGCGGGGCTGCTGCAAAATTTGCAACAGCCCCTTGACATTGACAAACAATGAAATTAGCTTAATAGAAAATTAGTAAACCAAAGTAACGCTCTTGAGCTTCATGTTACCCCAGTAACCGTAAACCGTCATAACATCCTGCGGATCGGTAATCTTGAAGGTAATGGTCTTGTCGTCCTTCATGTCAGCAACGCCGTAATCCATTTGAACAGCCCAGCCGCCGAGAACCAGCTTTCCGCCGAATCCATATCCGGTGTCACCATCCAGCTGCAAAACGATTTCCTTAATGTCAGACGGGTGATAATCTGCCAGTGAATAAGCACTGCCATACTTGACATCGGTCAGAACCACTTTCTTTGCATGGGAAGCTGTTGTAGTAGTAACCTTTGCAGTCGTGGTAGTAGCCTTTGTAGTTGTCACCGGTTTCGCAGTTGTAGTAGTAGTAGTCGTTGTTGTGGTCGTCTTTGCAGTCGTGGTAGTAGCCTTTGTGGTTGTCGTAGTCGGTTTCGCAGTCGTGGTAGTGGTGGTAGTTGTTGTGGTAGTCGGTTTTGCAGTTGTAGTAGTAGTGGTGGTGGTTGTGGTCGGCTTTGCGGTTGTGGTGGTAGTTGTGGTAGTCGGCTTTGCGGTTGTGGTAGTCGTGGTGGTGGTTGTGGTCGGCTTTGCAGTTGTGGTGGTAACTTTTGTAGTGGTTGCCGGAGCAGTGCCGCAATACAAGGTTACATCTTTAATCTGTATATCATCGCCGCCGTTCCATCTAAAGAATGTGAAAGTCTTTTGCTCAATACCGGTCATATCAATCGGGAATGTCAAAGTATTGCCATTCAAGTCGCTTGCATTATATGACTGATTTTTTGTCCAGTTTCCAAGAACGAACGCACCGCCGATGTACTGAAGATTTCCAGAGAAAGTGAACGAAATTGCAGTTGCGTTCGGATAATTTGCCAGACTGTAGCTTTCGCCCTTCTTTACGCCAGTGAGGTGAATTTCGGTTGCACCATCTGGAACCGTTACAGCCGTAGTGGTTGTGGTTGCTTTTGTTGTGGTCGTAGTTTTAGCGGTGGAAGTGGTTGTGATGGGCTTTGTAGTAGCCTTTGTTGTGGTTGTTGTGGTCGTTGTAACTGCCGGCTGCGTTGTGGTAGTGGTTGTAACTGGCTTTGGATTAGTGCCCTTGCTCTGGAAGAAGTCATTCAACAGTCCAGCCCAGTAGTTGCCCATATTTTCATAACCGGCTTCATTCGGATGCACGCCATCATGCAAGTCTGTCTGGTAATCTACAACACTATTGATGTCAGCAAACTGAACATTTTTGCCTTCGCTCTGCATCTTGAGAACAAGGTTATAAATAGAAGTATTGTAGGTATCAATACAGCCAGTAACAGTTTCCATCAGCTGGTTTTTTTCTTCCTGTGTGCTGTTCCAAGCGTTGATGCCATAAGAACCGAGCCAGTCTGCACGGGTGTATGCATCAATGTCTGGAATGGTGGAAACGAAAACGGTGCTGTCGGCATCCAAATCCTGTAAGATAACATTGACCAGATTTTCCAGACGGTCGGTAATACCGTCATTGTAGTTGCTCAGAATATCATTTGTGCCGATTTGCAGCAGGACAATATCCGGCTGATAAGCAGCGATCATATTTTGACCGTTATACCAAGTCCCCTGAATGGTTTCCAGAATGCCGGAACGGTGTTCCTTGGTTGTCATTTCCTGAATGGCATAACCGCTGTATCCGGCGTTGTTATCGTCATAGGAAACGGTTTGTCCGTTGTAAGTAAATGTGTTGGAATTGCTTCCTTTCGGGCCTACCATATCAATGTTATAACCCATCTGTTCCAAGTCGTGGTACATATACTTTCGATAAGCACCGGAAGTCCAATAACCGTCTGTGATGGAATCGCCCAACGACAGAATTTTGACTGCCTCGGTATCTTCAGCAGCTGCCGGTGCAGCAGAAACTGTGCCAACTGCCAGTGAAGAAAGTCCAGTTACAGCTGCTAAGAGAGCAGCCAGCCCCTTTTTCTTAGTATACATATGATCCATCCCTTTCTATCATTTCCGTCGAAAATACGGCGGTTTTTTACTTGTTTTTTGAGTTTTCCTCTATTTTTAGTATACGCCTGTTCGACAAAAAAGTCAATCCCCTCTGGGAAGTTTTACAATTCCGCTGTACTTTTTACGAAAGAATCGTACACTTTATTTATAAAAAACTGTTCTTTTTATACAAAAATGGCGGAATCTGAGAAGATTCCGCCAAAGTGCTATTTTCTTGAAAAAAGGGAAATTATTTGCTTTTTACAGGTTCTGCGGTTTGCTGATTTTGTTCCATAAATTGTTGCAATTGCATCATATATCGCTCCAGATTTGCATGATACTGTTCTTGGAATGTTTCGTCTGACTTCTTCAGTTCATGTAGATATTCATGCATATCCCGATTTTCTTCAATTTCAATCAGACATCCTGCAATGTTGGAGCAGTGGTCGGAAATTCGTTCAAAGTTTGTGAGGAGGTCTTGGAAAATATAACCCAGTTCCACAGTGCAAGCAGCTTTTTGCAGCCGTTCGATGTGTTTCTTTTTCATTCTCATATTGAATGTATCAATGACTTCTTCCATTGGTTCGACCTGATGAGCCAAATTCAAATCATCTTTGCAGAACGCATCAAATGCCAGATGAACCGTTTCCGTCAGAGCTGCTCGCATTGTCTGTAATTCTGACTTTGCTTCGGTAGAAAATGAAATTTGCTTGTCATGCATTTCCTGTGCAGACTGTGCGACATTCAAAGCATGGTCACCGATTCGCTCAAAGTTTCCAATCCCATGCAGCATCTTGGAAACCGTGCGATTATCCGAAGAGGCAATACTATGTTTGGAAATACGGACAATATAGGCGTTCAGCTTGTCCTCATACTGGTCTAGCAGTTTTTCTTGTTTGGAAACAGCATGTGCAACGGATTCTGAATAGTTGTCATGCAGGCTGAGAGCTTTCAGAATGGTATCTTCTGCAAGGCGTGCCATGTCATTGACAGAAGTGCGGCAAGCTTCAATGGCAACGGCTGGCGTATTCAGCAGAATTTCTCCCGGCAAGATCAGCTGTTCCTTCTGGGTTTCTTCCGGCAGCTGTTTGATAACCAGATATGCCAGCTTTTCCAGCAGCTTCGAGAACGGCAGCAGCAGGAAGGTAACAACCATATTGAAAATGGTGTGTACCAGAGCAATGCCAGCATAGCTGATGGTCCAGTCCATAAAGGCGAAGTCTACAAACGCATTCACCAGATACAGAATTGGCAGCAAAATAATCGTGCCGATGCAGTTGAATGCGATGTGAATGACAGCAACTCTTCTTGCACTGCGGTTGACACCGATGCTGGAAATCAGGGCAGTGACACAAGTACCGATATTCTGTCCCATAATAATCGGGATTGCCATGCCATAGGTGATATGACCTGTAATCGAGAGGGACTGCAAAATCCCGATGGAAGCAGCGGAACTTTGAATGACAGCAGTAATTACTGCACCAGCCAACACGCCGACCAACGGGTTATTGAATGCAGTTAAAATGTGGGAGAATGACGGAGAATCTTTCAGCGGTTCAACCGATTCGCCCATCATCATCATGCCTGTAAACAGAACAGAGAATCCAACTAAGATACGACCAATATCTTTGGTTTTGTTGTGCTTGGCAGTCATGATCATAATGATACCAATGAGAGCCAACACGGGGGAGAATGATTCCGGTTTAATGAGTTTCAGGAAAACACTTTCTCCACTGATGCCAGACAGTGCCAGCAGCCAGACAGTTAAGGTTGTACCAATGTTAGAGCCCATGAGAATGCCAATGGTTTGTCCAAGCTGCATAATGCCGGAGTTGACCAAACCAACCAACATGACCGTAACCGCTGAGGAAGACTGCACGGCGGCAGTAATGCCGATCCCGAACAGCAGACTTTTCCATTTGTTTGAAGTGATTTTTTGCAGGATCACTTCGAGTTTACCGCCCGCCAGCTTTTCCAAACCGGAGGACATGACGTTCATGCCATACAAGAAGAATGCCAGACCGCCAAACAGGGTGAGAAAAGAAAAAATATCCATCCGCAAGCACATCCTATTTTCAATATTTCGCTTATTTTTTCAAAAAAGCGATTTTATGATATCTCTTTCATTATAGGAGAAAAAGCGGATCGCTTTGTAACATCCACGTAAAATAAGTGTTAAGTTTTCAAATATTCCACAAAGTTTTGACTTTTTAAACAAAAGCTGCACGAATTTCTTCGTGCAGCTTGTAAGATATTACAAAAATTGTAAATATAAGATTGATTTAAAATGAATTTAAGATGAAATCCAAACAGAAGTTAGCCTTCTGCATAGCCATTCGGATGATTCTTGTGCCATCTCCAAGCATCGCCAATGATTTCTTCCAGACTTGCGTGCTGCGGATCCCAACCCAGAACTTCTCTTGCCTTCTGGCTGGATGCGACCAGTCTTGCCGGGTCGCCGGCTCTTCTCGGGGATTCAATTGCCGGAATCGGATGACCGGTGACGGCTCTTGCAGTTTCGATAACTTCCCGAACAGAATAGCCGATGCCGTTACCCAGATTAAAGATGTTGCTTTCGCCGCCATTCTGGAGATAACGAACCGCCAGAATATGAGCTTGTGCCAAGTCAGTTACATGGATGTAGTCCCGAATGCAAGTGCCATCTGGTGTGTCATAGTCTGTACCAAAGATGGAAATTGCTTCCCGCTTGCCGTTTGGAACTTGCAGAATCAGCGGAATCAGGTGGCTTTCCGGATTGTGTGCTTCACCGATTGTGCCAGTCTTATCTGCACCGCAAGCGTTGAAATACCGGAGAGAAACATACCGCAGACCATGTGCCTTTGCAGTCCAATAGAACATCTTTTCCATTGCCAGCTTGGTTTCGCCATATGGGTTGGTCGGACAGGTGCGGTCGGTTTCCAGAATCGGAATATTTTCCGGTTCGCCGTAAGTAGCAGCGGTAGAGGAGAAAACAATTTTCTTGACATCGTGTGCCACCATTGCTTCCAGCAGTACCTTTGTACCACAGAGATTGTTGTCATAATACTTCAGCGGCAGGTTGACGCTTTCCCCAACCAGAGAGCAAGCAGCGAAGTGAATGACAGCGTCAATCTTTTCCTTGGTGAACAGGTCATCGAGGAATGCACGGTCACGGATGTCGCCCTGATAGAAGGTTGCACCTTCCGGAATGGCAGCCCGGAAACCGGTTTGCAGGTTATCAGCAACAACAACTTCTTCGCCAGCACGAATCAGTTCGAGTGCGGTATGAGAGCCGATGTAACCAGCACCGCCGAATACTAAAATACGCATAAAAATTCATCCTTTCCAATGAGTTTTAATTTGTTTTGGAATTCTGTTTTCTATAAAAAGACGAAGAACCTCGTCCTTTTTTCGGTAATGACGCAAAGAACTGCTGCTTGATTTGCAGCAAAGAACGCAAATCTGATAAAATAGCGTATAGAATCGCACGATTTTCAAACTGTTCTCTTGTTTCCGGCAGCGGCTGTTCCTGATAGAACCGATGCAGAGCATCCAATTTCTCCAACAGAGCAACTGCATCATTTGTTTCATGATACTGGTCGCTGATGGTCTGTAGATAATCAGAGAGCGGTTTTGCCTGTGTGGGAATCAGAGTCAATTTGCAGATTTGCCGGTAAATCATCCGCAGAATCTCACATTGTTCTCGCCGCATCATCAGATACTGCATGAAATAGAGATCTTGTTCGAGATAATGATTTCGCATAAACCGGACGGTTTCCTGTTCCATCTCGGTCAATAATTGATCCGTGCGATGGAAGCAGCTACCATCATAATCTGGATGTTCCGTCTTTAGAACATGAATTGCCATGCGATGCAGAATCTGCTGCAATTCGGTATCGAGTTCGGATTGTTTGGCTTGAATCCGCCGTAAGTTGTTCGGCATAAAGCTGTTGAGCAGGATGCCCAGACCAACGCCGACCAGCAGCAAACCGCATTCATTTTTCAGCATGGGCAGCGATACGCCGCCAGCTGCCATATAATGCGTTGCCAAGACGGTATTGACGGCGATGGAATCTTCCATGCGGCAGGTAAAACAAATCAATAGAAATAGGGGAAAGAATATGCCGAATGCCCACGGTTGATTCCCCAAAAGAGAGAAGATGGGCAGGCAGAGCAGTGTCATGATACAAAAGGCAATGCCTCTTCGCAGGGCACTGCTGCTCGTTTCCTGTCGGGTGTCCTGAATGGTCAGAAACGCAATGACTCCGGCAGAAGCAGCATATTCTAAATGCAGCAGTCCGGCGAGCTCCATTGCCAGAACTGCACCGACTGTCATTTTTAAAATCTTTAACCAAGGAATTTTTTTCAAAAAAGTGAGATTCAATGAGCTTTCTTTCTCTTTTCCTGCATCCATTTCACGAATGTGGTATAGTCCGGATAGGATGCAATTGCACCGCTTTTTGTAATGCTGTAATTTGCATAATAAACGGCAAAGGTCAGCCATTCCTGCACCTGTTCTGGCAGGCAATCTGCCAGCTGAGAAACGGTGATATGATTTTTTGCCAGACAGTACAGATATGCACCAATGATGGCATCGCCAGCCCCAGTGGTATCTTTTACCCGAACTTCTGGGTTCTCTACATGGCTGGAAAAATGCGGTGTTAAAATCATAGCACCTTCTTTTCCCATGGAATAAAGTATCATTTTGCAGCCCTGTTCAAATAGCCAGTCCGCTGCATCTAAAATAGAGTGCTTGCCCGTGACGAAGAAGCATTCTTCATCAGAGAGCTTGACTAAATCCGCATCGGGGAGAAATTCCCGAACGGTTTCCTGACAAGCTTCCGCAGAAGGCCAGAGCGGCAGGCGGATATTCGGGTCAAAACTGATGATGGCATGATTTTTCTTTGCCAGTTTTAAAACGGCTTTGTGGGTTTCTTTCATCGGGGATTCGACCAGAGAAACCGAGCAGAAGTGTAGGATACCGGTTTCTTCCAGCCAAATCGGCTGAATCTGTTCCGGCTGTAAGAGCAAGTCTGCACTGGGTTTCCGATAGAAGGAAAAATCCCGGTTGCCATCTGCTTTTAAGGAAACAAAAGCGAGGGCAGTATTTGCGGCATCCGTCCGGCAAACGCCATCCGTTTTAACGCCGCAAGCTTGAATCGTATCGACAATATAGTCGCCGAACGCATCGTTGCCGACCTGCGTCAGCAGGCGAGCATTTCCCTGTAATTTTGCAACAACAGCAGCAACATTGGTTGGTGCTCCGCCGCAAACACGGGTGAAAGATTCTACTTCTTTTAAGGCACAGTCACGCTGTGCTGGAATAAAGTCAATCAGGGCTTCCCCGATTGCAGTCACATCATACATCTGAATCAACGCTCCTTTTTATGAAGTCAGAATGGGTGAATTTTTCGCACAAAAAGAGTGTGAAATCGTTTTCGTCATGATGTTATTATACCATATTCCAGCGACAAAAGATAGATGGATTTTTCACAAAGGTGAAAAATGATTTTTATTTCGGTTCTACAAAAAATATGAAAAATCTTTCATCCGAGGGTGCTCTTGCGTTCGTGGAGACAGCAAATCATTTTTTCGCTGCGGCGAGTGGGTTCTTGTTCCTGAATCAAATCCAACAGCATGGCAGCTGCTTCCGAACCGCCTGTGCGGTGGGAGAGGGAAACCGTTGTCAGCGGCGGGTCATACAGGGTTGCAAGGCGGTTATTGCCGACCGCAGACACTTTGACCTGTTCCGGAACATGAACATTTTGCTGCCGCAGGTAACTCATCGCACCGAATGCCAGTTCTGCCGTTGCACAGAAAATGCCGTCAAATGGCACATTTCGTTCCATCAGAATCCGAGCTGCTTCATAGCCGTCTTCCATGTCAAATTGTGTTTCGACCATTCTCCGTTCATCTGGCTGAATCTGATACTGAGCGAGGGCATCGGTAAAGCCAATGCGGCGATTTCGACCAACTGCACGGTCTTTTAAGGTAACACCGATATAGGCAATTTCCCGGCAATCTCGTTTCAGCAGAATTTCCGTTGCCAGATAAGCAGATTGATAGTCGTCAAAATAAACGCTTGGAATAATTTCTTCCTGCTGTGCCAGCAGAACAATCGGCTTTTGATAGGAACGCATCACCGTAAGATGGCGTTTGGACATCAGTGTGCCCATAAAGATGACACCGTCCACATTGTTGGTGCGGAAAATCTTTAGAAATTCCAGTTCCTTTTCCACTTGGTTGCTGGTGTTGGCGAGCAGGATTTGATAGCCAGCCTGTGCCATGATGCGAGTAATGCCTTCCACCATTTCTGCAACAGGTTCTGAGTTGATACGGGGAACGATAACACCGACCAGATGATTTTTTCCGGTGCGGAGCATCTGTGCAGAAGGGCTAGGGGAGTAACCGGTCTGTTCAATGACATTCCGAATGCGTTCTTTTTTTTCTTCGCTGACATACCCCTGATTTAAATAACGTGAAACAGTAGCAGGGGAAACGCCTGCCATTTTTGCGATGGTGTTGATGGTCACGTTCATCCTCCGTTCTTTTTGGTGTAGCACCAATTTTTTATGATGTCTCAAAATCGTAATTTGCACTCACCTTATTATAACATGAAACCCATAAATCTGTAAAGAATCGGAGCAAAAAAATTTTTGTGTGGAATCGTTTTCATTGTTAATCTTTCTTTTATAAACTTCCTAAATTATACAGAATATCCTCTATTTTTTCAATGTTTTCGGCATCGTGCATGACTTCCTTTGCGTAGCGTTGCACAATTATCATGCAATCTGTCAGCGTGTAAGTATGCGTTTCCCGCAGCTTCCAAGCGGAAACAATGGCAATTTCATGAAGAGCAGTGAGCAACTTTTGATACTGTATCAAGGCGTTTCCGGTGTTCAACGCTTGCAGCCAATATAGATAGAGATAATAGGAACAGAAGTTCCGGAATGCTGGAACATTCAACTTGCAGCTCTCAAAAAGTGAGAACATAAAAGCTATGTTTTCCGCACC
>OGXG01001279.1_pt1 | contig 12915 bp, 13 predicted proteins | sample 1576251 | NCBI WGS metagenome assembly OGXG01 (sample SAMEA3541533, study PRJEB24748) | human gut metagenome | biome: human gut; feature: human-associated habitat; material: faeces | place: China | collected 2012
ATATCACCTAAACTTCCTAAATAATATTATACTAAAAAAAAGAAGTAAATTAAACATATTTACATTCTTTTTACAAACTTTTTTTACTTCAGAGCCTGTAGTCTCTTTCGTGTTATAGAAAGCCTAGGTCTTTCTATAATAATTTAGAGCCTTTCTAAAAAAGTCTCTAAATTAACCTATTTATAAATTATCAACAGATATTGTTGATACATAAAAAATCACCCATTTAACTATGAGTGATTTTCTTCTTCTAAATAATCTTTTATACCATTAGCGGATAAAGTAGCACATTTAATTCTTGATGGTTGACGACTAGTATCATCAAAAGCAAGTAATTCTTTAAGTACATCTTTATCATATTCTTCTTCATTAATCATCTTTAAATAATTATCAATTATATAAATACCTTCTTCTTTCGTTTTACCTACTAGCATATTAGCTAAAATATTAGTAGAAGATATACTAATAACACAAGCTTCACCTTCAAAAGAAATATCTTTAATAATATTATCTTCTATCTTTAAATAAATATCTAAATTATCAATACAACTAACATTTCTAGTATTAATCTTAACATAATCTTCATTACTAGTATGTTTCATATTAGGATTCTGATAATTATCTAAAATAATACTTCTTTTTAAATCTCTATCCATTATAATATTTCCTTCCATATATTACTACTATTCTTAAGTACATTAATAAGTAAATCAATTTCTTCCTTATTATTATAGAAACTTAAACTAATTCTAACAGTATTACTAATATTAAATACATTATCAAGAATTTTAGCACAATGATTACCTGCTCTAACACATATATTATATTTATCTAAGTAAATAGCGGCATCTTGAGCAAATACTCCTTTAATATTAAATGTTACAATATTAGTATCAACATCTTTATTATATACTTCAATAAAGTCTAGTTTATTAAGTTCATTAATTAAGTATCTTCTAAGATCTTTTTCATATTTATTAATTTTATCCATACCTATATTATTTAAATATTTGATAGCAGCACTAAGACCTAATACTCCCTCTATATTAGGAGTACCTCCTTCTAGTCTAGTAGGAATTTCTCTAAGTTCAACATAACCATCTTTAGTAAATATGGCATTCATACCACCACCATAGTTCATAGGAGTAATCTTATCAAGTAAATCAAATTTAGCATATAAAACTCCAACTCCAGTAGGTCCATACATCTTATGCCCTGAAAAAGCCATAAAATCTATATCATCTTTTTGAACATTAATCTTCTTATGAGGAATACCCTGAGCAGCATCTACTACTACTAAAATATTATTATCGTGAGCTATCTTACTAATTTCTTTAATAGGTCTTTCATCTCCTACAACATTAGTAACATAAGCAAGTGATACAACTTTAGTCTTATTTGTAATACTCTTTTTAAAATTATCAATAGTAACTTCATGATTTTCATTTAAAGGAATATATTTAACTTTGATACCAATTTCTTTTTGTAAAATAAACCACGGAAGAATATTTGAAGCATGTTCACTAAGTGTAATTAATACTTCATCATCTTTCTTAAGATAATTCCTAAAAAAGCCTGTAACTATCATATTCATTCCATTAGTAGTACCACTAGTAAAAACGATTTCTGAGTTTTCTTTAGCATTTATAAAATTTTTAACCATCTCTCTTGTACTTTCATATAAATTATCAACAATAGCACTAGTTTTATAGTCTCCTCTATGTGCATTAGCAGTATATTCATCATAGTATTTACAAATAGCATCTCTAACACATTTAGGTTTTAAAGTAGTAGCACCATTATCAAAGTAAACAATATTATTAGAAAGCATTGCAAAATCATCTCTATGCATTTATTCACCTCCAATCGAATCTAAAATACTAAGTATTCTTTCCATATTTTCCATATCAGGATTAATATTAGAAAGTATCATACCTTTAATAATTAATTTAACAGAATCATTATATGATATACCTCTACTCATCAAATAGAATAAATCTTCTTCATTAATACTACCAATAGTAGAACTATGAATAGCGGTAACATCTTCTTCACTAATAAACATATTTGGATTAACTCTATTATCAGAATCACCTAAAGTAACAACCTTTGTACTTTGATTTAAGTAGCAGTCTTTAATAACATTATCAACATAACTATTAATATCAAAGTAATTAGAACTATTTTCCTTAGCTATAATTCTATTAAATACATCACTACTAGTATTATTATCTAAATGATAAACATTAATTTTATAAAAATTATCATTATTACTAATACTAGAAAAATTATATTTAACACTAGCTCCCTTTTTATTTAAATAAATATTAACTACCTCGTTACATTTATTATTATAATAAAATTTACTTATTATTAAGGAAGAAGCCATATCTAAATTATACTTAATATTAAAATTAATATCATTATTATTAGAATATTCAAATAAATGAATACATTTATTATTATTAACGTTAATACATAAACTTACATTATTACAATCTATATAATCAATAAAATAATTACCATTATTATTAAAATTAATACTATTATCATTAATTTCTACATCATCACTAACAAATGGAATAATTTTATTGTTTACTACTTTTATTTTATTCATTATTAACCTCTTTAGTTATAACATTTTCCTTATTTAAATATTTATTGTATCCATTTTTTTCAATATCATTAGCAAGAGAATAGTCTCCTGTTTCAAGAATCTTACCTTTACTCATAACATGAACAAAATCAGGTTTTAAATATTCTAATATTTTAGGATGATGTGTAATAATTAAAATAGATGTATTAGGATTTTCTTCTTTATATTTTTTAATATTTTCTCCTACTATTCTTAAACTATCAACATCAAGACCAGAGTCTAATTCATCTAAAATAATAAACTTAGGAGTCAATAATTTAATTTGAAGTACTTCATTTTTCTTTTTTTCACCACCAGAAAAACCAACATTAAGACTTCTATGAATTAAATCTTTATTCATAGAAAGCTCTTCTGCACCTTTTTCACATTTTAATATAAAGTCATATAAACCAATCCTTTTATTATTAACACTTCCAATAGCGGTTCTTAAAAAATCTTGATTACTTACTCCTTCAATTTCCATAGGATACTGCATAGCAAGAAAAATACCCTTTTTAGCTCTTTCATCAGTAGATAGTACCATTAAATTATCTCCATTAAAAGTCATTTCACCATTAAGAACTTTATAATTAGGATCACCCATAATTACTCTTGATAAAGTTGATTTACCAACGCCATTAGGACCCATAATAGTATGTATTTCACCATCGTTAATAATTAAATTAAAATCCTTTAAAATAATCTTGTTATCAGTAGCTACTTCTAAGTTATTAATTTTAAGCATAATAATCCCTCATTTCACATATAATTATATCATATTTTTAAAAAATAAGGTAAATAAAAAGCATAAACTTAACATTTATGCTTTAATCTAGTAAATAATCTTTAATTCTTTTTCCACGTGAAGGATGTTTTAACTTTCTTAATGCTTTACCTTCAATTTGTCTAACACGTTCTCTTGTTACTCCAAACTTTTTACCGACATCTTCAAGAGTCATTGGATTTTTGCCACCAAGACCATATCTAAGTTTTATTACTTCTTGTTCACGTGGGTTCAAACTTTCAAGTATTTTATTAATGTCATCTCCAAGAGAGCTATTAAATACAATGCTTTCTGTTGATTCTGCTCTATCAGGAATAAAATCTCTAAAACTAGTATCCTCATCTTCTTTAACAGGAATATCATAAGATGTTGGTTCAACTGATACCATAATAGCATCTTCTATTTTTTCTGGAGTAGTATTAAGAATTTCTGCAATTTCCTCATTAGAAGGCTCCCTATTATACTTTTGCATAAAATCACGTTTAACAGCAAAAATTCTATTTATTAATTCAAGTAAATGGACTGGTATTCTAATAGCTCTTGCTTGATCTGCCATAGCTCTTGTAATAGATTGTCTAATCCACCAAGTAGCATAAGTAGAAAACTTATATCCCTTAGTGTAGTCAAATTTAGCAACCGTTTTCATGAGACCTATGTTACCTTCACTAACTCTATCTTCAATTGGAAAAGAAAAGTTTCTGTATTTTTTTGCTATCGAAACAACAAGTCTTAAGTTGCAATTATATATATATTCTCTATTATTACAATACATTAAAGCATATTCAATTTGCTTATCAAATAGATCATAATCATATCCTTTATTTGTAAGATTAATACCAAGCTTATTTTTAATTGTCTTTTTATCTGGAAGAATAATATTTTCTTTCTTTTTACCATTTATTTCTTCCCATATTTTAATATATTTTTGTATTAAAATTTTATCATCAGTACCTAAATATTTACTAAGTTTAGCTAATCTTTTTTTATCATTAATATTTTTTATAGAAGCTATCATAGTGGGAGCATCAACAAAATCTAAGTTATTATTTTCGTTAAAAGAAAATATACTAAATTTTTCTTTTAAGTCACTTAATAATTTAAAGATTCTTTTTTCTTCGTTTCTACTTAGTAGAGGATATTGTCCAATATCCTTTAAATATAATTGAAAAGCATCATTATATTGAACGTCAAAATCTTCATTTTTATCATCTATACTTAAACTATTATCATCAATAATATTATAGAAAAATTCATATTTTTTCTTCAAATAACTAGGATTCTTGGTTTGTAATAATAATTCAGTAAAATAGTTTTCAATATTTTCATATCCATATTTATCAATTAATAAAAAACAATCATCATTACTCAAATCCATATTTTCTAAATCAGCTGAAATAAAATAAGGATAATATAAATTAAGCAATTTTTCTTTTTCTACTTCATCAGCAGCATTATATAGTTCATTAAATACTTCTTTTACTCTATCAATACCAAAATTATTAACAAGTATATTATAAGAATTTAGGTCAAACAATTTAAAACTTTTAATTTTTTCAACAATAATCTTATTACTACTATTCATAAAATAAACCTCCTCTTTAATTGAGTAAATATTTTAACATATAAATAAAAAAAAGTCAAACAAACGTTAATAAATAATTATTTATTAACTTGTTTATACTTTTTAGTTAAATCATCCAATTCATTAATTAACTTATCAGCAGTTTCCCAATCTTTAAGTTTAGCTCCAGAAGCATACTTATGACCACCACCACCATATTTAGCAGCAGTATCATTAACATATGGCCCAACAGATCTAATATTTGCCCTAATTAAGTTGCTTTTAATATCCTCAGATAGGAATATCCATACAGTAATTTCATTAACAAATTTTAAATCATTAATCATATTACCAGCAGCGGCACTATCAACACCATATTCTTTCATAAGCTTATCAGTTATTTTAATATATGCAACACCATTATCTGTTAAAGTAAGATTTTGATAAATATATCCTTCAAATCTAACTTCATTAATTGGCCTTTGATACAAGTAGCCATATAATCCAGTAAAATCAATATTAGTTTGTTCAAGTAATTTACTAACTAATTTAAATGTTTTAGGAGACGTATAGTCATGTAAGAATCTATCAGTGTCACCAACAATTCCTAAATAAAGTTTTTCACCAACACTTTTACTTAAATTAATTTTATTAGCAAAAGCAAATTCAAGAATTAATTGGCAAGTACTACATGCGTTATCATCAATAATTTCAATATTAGCATACTTATCAATTATTGGATGATGATCAATTTTAATAACATATTCAAAATTATTAATATTTGCTCCATCAATTCTTTTAATATCTGGAGTATCTAGGACAATACACATTGCTTTACTAGTATTTAGATTATCAATCTTATCTTGACTTCCAAAAAACTTAAATCTACTAGCAGGATTACCAACTGTATAAACTTTTTTATCTGGAAAAAGTTCTAGAATAATATTTTTTAAAGCAAATTGAGAACCAAGAGCATCAGGATCTGCACCAATGTGTCTCGCAATTACAATAGTATCATATTTTTTTATTTGCTTAAATATTTGTTTATAAATATTCATAATATTATCCTATTAATCTATATGTGTCTCTAGCTATCATTAACTCTTCATCAGTAGGAACTATATAACATGGAATTTTAGAACCTTCTTTTGTAATTAATCTAAATTCTCCACGAATATCATTAGCTTCTTCATCTAGTGTAATACCAAGAGGAGCTAATTTATCAATAATTTGTTTTCTAGTCATAATAGAATTTTCTCCGATACCACCAGCAAAACAAATAGCATCAACATCTTGTAATTCACACCACAATTTAGCAATATATCCAACAACTCTATTAACAAATAGTTTTTGTGCTAGAATACATCTTTCATTACCTGCTTTAATTCCGTCCTCAACATCTCTTGAATCACTACTTACACCAGAAACGCCAAGTAAACCACTTTCTTTATTTAGTATATTTACAACTTCATCAAGACTTTTACCAGTTTCTCTCATGATATAAGGAATTAAAAATGCATCTATATCGCCACATCTAGTTCCCATAACAAGTCCTGAATTAGTGGAAAAGCCTAAACTAGTATCAAAGCATTTACCATCTTTAATAGCAAAAATACTGCTACCATTACCTAAGTGACAAGTAATTAAATTAATATCTTCCTTACCTAATTCTTTTTTCATAGTTTCAGTTAGATATTCATGACTTATACCATGAAAGCCATATTTTCTAGCCCCATATTTTTTAGTCCATTCATAAGGAATAGCATAAGTATAAGATTCTTCTGGCATAGATTGTGGAAAACCAGTATCAAATACAGCTACGTTAGGAGCCTCAGGAATATATTCTTGAAACGCTTCAATTCCCATTAAATTAGCGGGATTATGAAGTGGCGCAAGATGAAATAATTCACGAATAGTATCAGTAACATGCTTATTTATAATAGTACTATCAGCATATTTATCTCCACCATGAACTACTCTATGACCTACACCTTTAATTTCACTTAAATCTTTAACTATATTATAGTTAATTAATTCTTCTGTTAAAATTTTAACAGCATCTTCATGACTTTTTAAAGGTACCTCTTTCTTTATTTTTTCTCCATTAATTTTGATAGTATAAAAACTACCATCAATTCCAATTCTTTCAAATACTCCGCTGATAAGAACTTTTTCACTTGGCATATCAAAACCAGTGAATTTTAAAGAAGAACTACCAGCATTAATTGATAATATAATCATTAAAACACCTCTTTCCTTTTAGTATTATATCAAATTTTTTTCTATTTAGAAAGAAAAATCGTTAATAAATGTAAAAAAGATAGATTTTATATCAATTCTAATAGTTATAAATATCTATCTTTTAAAGTAATAACTAACATTCATTTAATCCATATCATTCATAAGTACTGGAAGAATCTGTTTTTTTCTTGAAACAATACCTTTTAAAAATTCACCTTGTTTAATATTTTTAATACTAAATGATGATTCAAGTACATCCTTTGCTCTGTCACTAAATAATACATAAGTACCATTTTCTAATATATTAGTAACAAATAGGCATACAAATAAGTAATTATTACTTTCACATACAGTATTAAGAAGTTTAACATATTCATCTTTTTCACTCATTACTTCATCAATGTCCATAGTAATAACTTGACCAAGTCCAATCTTAGAATTATCAATTGTATAAGTCTTATAATCCTTATATAGAACTTGTTCTCTAGTCATACCCTCTAGTGAAGAACCAGCTTTAATCATTTTACTACCATATATTTTATAATCAACTTTAGCTAGTTTACCAAGTTCACTTACAGCTTCTTTATCAATATCTGTAGTAGTAGGACTAGTAAGAATCAAAGTATCAGATAAAATACCAGATAACATAAGGCCTGCCATAGATTTAGGAATAGCTACTCTATTTTCCTTATATAACTTATAAATAATTGTATTAGTACTACCAACAGGCATATTTCTAAAACTAATAGGCATATTAGTACCAATAGTACCAATATTATGATGGTCAATAATTTCTAAGATATTAGCTTCCTCAAGTCCGATAGCGGATTGTTCATAAGAATTATGATCAACTAAAATAACATTCTTTTTACTTCTAAATCCAACATCAGAAAATCTTATAATACCATTACATTTTCCTCTTTTATTAAGTACAGGATAGTAACTATATCTAGTTTTGTTAGCTAATTTAATAAAATCATTAACGTCATCATTTTCATTAACACATAAGATTTTCTCAGTATTAAGAATAGAAGTAACATTATTACATAAATTAAAAATCTTAGTAGTTTCCAAAGTATTATAACTAGTATAAATAATATTAACTTTATTTTTTTTAGCAATTTTTAAATGTTCTTCTTTCATTTTTCCATTACCAATAACCACAATAAGCTTAACTCCAGAATTAACAGCGTATTCTATAATACTATGTCTATCACCAACAATTAAAATATTGTTTTTATTTAAAGTAATTTCTTCCATAAAGGTAGTACTTTTATAAGATGCAACAAGTAGTTCACCTTCAATATCATCATCAAATCTAAGTATCTCAGTACCTTTAATAACTTCACAAATATTATCATAAGTAGCATCGACATAACTATAATTAAAAGCAAACTGATCTTTAGCAATATCTTTCATACTAAGAATACCAAGCATATTTTTATCTTTATCAACAACAGGTATTTTACTAATACCAACTTTATTCATTCTAAAATAAGCTTCATATATAGAATCTTTCTCTTTAACGGTATAATTTTTAGTATATTTTAAATCTCTAAGTTTAATATTAACATCATTTAGAAAGATAGGCTCTGGCACATTAAAATAGTTAAGAGCAAATTTAGATTCTAAATTAATAGAACTAAGTACTGCTGGAATAGTATTCATTCCTAATTTATTTTTTAAATAAGATAGTGTAATAGCAGCAGTAACACTATCAGTATCGGGATTTCTATGCCCAAATATATAAACTTTTTCCATTATTAATCACCTCTAATAAATTTCCTTATTTTTTGTTTTATATTCATTAAATAACTCTAAACATTCATCATGATCAAGTTCTAAAAGTTCCAAAGTATTTGCGTCTTTATTTTCTAAATACCGATAAATAAAGTCATCTCTAAAGCCAATGTCTTCAGCATCTTTTAAATTAGTACCATAATAAACTTTCTTAATATTTGCCCATATAATAGCGGACAAACACATAGGACAAGGATAACCAGTAGCATATAAAATACAATTAGATAAATCATGTGTACCAAGTATTTTTCCTGCTTCTCTAATAGCCATAACTTCCGCATGAGCAGTTGCATCATGTAACTCTAATACTCTATTTGAAGCCACACTAATAATATTACCTTCACTATCAGTAATAACAGCTCCAAAAGGACCACCTTTATTTTCATTCATAGTTCTTCTTGCTTCTTCAATACCAAAATTCATAATATCTTTCATTATTATTCCTCATTTCTATGTTTAGTATGTAAGTATTTTAAAGAAATATCACTACCAACTTCTCCAAAAAAATTATCATATATATCTTTTATATCTGGATTCATTGAAGCACATCTAATTTTCATTCTTTTATCACTTTTATATAAAGCATTCATTCTTTTATTTTTTAAGTTTTTATTTAAAGGAAACACTCTAGGTTGACCTCCACCAGAGATGCAACCACCTTCACAGGTCATAACTTCAATAAAGTCATAATACACTTCTTTATTTTTAATTTTTTCAATTACTTTTCTAGCGTCTCCAGTACCATTGATTATAGCTACCTTAATATTAGTACCATTAATTTTAACTACTGTCTCTTTAACATTAGAAGTTCCTCTAATAGACTTAAAATTAAGAAGTCTACCTTTAGGGTATCTTTTATAAAGAATGTGATATACCTCTCTTAAAGTAGCTTCCATAACTCCTCCAGAAGTACCAAAGATAATACCCCCACTACTTCCTTTACCGAGTAAACTATTATAACTACTATTTTTTAATTTTGCAAGGTTTATTTTTTCTTTTTTTAAATATTTAGCTAGTTCTCTAGTAGTAATAGCAAGATCAATATCGTTATATTTAAGTATTTCCATCTTTTTACTAGTACAAGGAACTATTACAATACTAATAACATCTTCTCTCTTAAGATTATTAATTTTACAAAAATAATTATTAATAACAGAACCCATCATTGATATAGGACTTTTACAAGTAGATAAGTTATCTAAATATTCAGGATAAAACATTTCACAAAATTTTACCCATGAAGGACAACAACTAGTAAACATTGGTAAATTTTTACTTGTTTTAATTCTATTAACTAGTTCACTTGCTTCTTCCATAACAGTAAGATCTGCTCCAAAAGTAGTATCAAAAACATAATCAGCACCAATAGTTCTAAGAGCAGTAATCATTTTACCTTCTACATTAGTACCTAATTTTATACCAAACTCTTCTCCTAAACTTACTCTAACAGCAGGAGCAGTTTGCATTACAATAACTTTATTACTATGTAAATATTCTTCTAATTTATCGGTTTCATCTTTTTCTGATAAACATTTATTTGGACAAGCTAAAGTACAACTACCACAATTTATACAAGGATAATCATCTTTACTAAATCCATATACTCCAACATTAAATTTGCAAATATTTTTACATATACTGCATTCATCACATTTATTTTTATCGAATGTAATTGAAGGATTATCTAAAGAAATATTTACTCTTTTATCACTAATATCTTTCATACTACCAACATCCTTATAATCTTATATAAACCATTATATCATTAAAATAGTATTTTTAAAACATAAAATTATTTTCTTTTTTATGTTCACTGTAAGCCATACATGTCTTACTAGTGGTATAAGAAGCCAAAGTCTTCTTATACTGTATCATCCATACTTAATTTATATAAGCCATAACTATATACAAAAAATCCATCAACAATACCTGTTGATAGACTAAATTCTAGATAGTAGTTCCAAAGTCGTTATTAACATAACTACTACCATATAATAAAAATATAATAGCAATAAAGATAATGATAATAATTGAAAAACAAAAATATGATCTAGCAAAATTTCTAAGGTTAATATTCTTAGTACCACCAAACGAAAATACTAGTAGTAGAATAAAACCTATAAAAGGAATAGAAAACAAAATTTCATATCCAAAATATCCCCACATAGATATAGGTTTATATTCATAAGGTAAATTCTTATCGTTCATATACATTTCCTCCTATAACAAAATAATAACATATAAAATATAAATATTCAATAAAAAATCTATCAACAATATCTGTTGATAGATAACTTATCTAAAAAAATAGATTTAGTAATTATTTTTTTCATATATTATCTTTTGATTTGTTATCAAAATAAAAAGAATTCAAAGACTGAATTCATAAATTTATTTTTTATCTAGTTTTATGTGTTACATCAATATCTTGATACATAGCTTGTTGCTCTTCTAGTAGTGCTCTTTTTGCTTTTTCTAATTCGGCTTTTAAAGCAAAATCTTTTGCTGATGTATCAATTGGTTGATTCATAACTCTAGCTCTTTCTTCCATTTGTCTTCTTGCCTTTGCTGCATCAGCTTCAAAAGCAAAGTCTTTTGCTGATGTATCAATTGGTGTTATATTATCATTTGTTTTATTATAAATAATATTTTCTTTGTTATAATATTAAATATTATAGCTAAAAATAGTATAAATGTATTTGAAATGTCATCACTATACACCAATAATTCATTAGTGGCTATATTAGAATTAAATATGGGATTATTTATACTTTGGGTAACTGCCTTAAGTGTAGTTTATATAACCAATACTATATGTGATAAAATAACTTCTAAAAAAACAGTTAAAGAAGAAGTAACTATTAAAGATATAGAACAAGTTACTGAAGATATATCTACTACTAAAGAGTTATTACCGAAAGAAAAAATTGTATTTAATGAAGATGTTACTAAGATACCTGAAGTTATTCAAACTAAAGAAGAAATACCTACTGATACAAATATAGAAACTAATGATAGAGTAACATTTAATGATATATTAAATGGTTTAGTACCAGTAACATATTATGATAATGAAATAAATAATCAAAATTATAATATTACTAATCCTCAAGAAATATATGAAGGTAATTATAATAACTTAAAGTTAGAATTAGAAAAAAATACTATCAAAAAAGTAGAACCAATTATGGATAAGATATCTGAAGTTAAAGAAGTAGAAGATGTACCTAAAGTTAAAATAGAAAAAATAGAAAAAGTACCAGAAATTAAAGTTAATATTATTAAAGCAAAAGATATTATTAATAATGATACTTTAAATATTAATTTAGATACAGTAGAAGATAAAACATTAAAGATAAAGAAAGAAAATATGAAAAAGAATCTTATTAGTAATACTATCTCACTTAATGATTTAATAAAACAAGATGAAGAAATAAAGGAAACATCTAAAGTAATAGACACTATTAATGATGAATCATATTCTTTAAATGATTATAAGAAGATAGTAGAAATGTTAAAAGAAATAAAAAATAATTCTAATAAGAATAATATAAGTATAGATGATGCAGTAACTATGAGTTTAATTAATAATTATAGTATAGATGACTGTGTTAAGTTTAAAGAAATATTAGAAAGTAACTTGAACTAAAGTTATTTTCTTTTAACTATTCAGAGTTAGAACAATTTAGTTATCCATAATTAATATATTTCTATGTTTAAAATAATGGTTATTTAAGCCATTATTTTTTTAGTACAATTATATTAGCATACATTTGTATTGTATATAAAAATCTTATAAATACTTATAAATAAAGGCTTTACAAAGATATAAAAAAAATAGTCAGATTTTCCTTGACTATAATATTCAAATTAGTATATAATGTTGGCGTGGTT
>OGXG01001282.1_pt1 | contig 12885 bp, 9 predicted proteins | sample 1576251 | NCBI WGS metagenome assembly OGXG01 (sample SAMEA3541533, study PRJEB24748) | human gut metagenome | biome: human gut; feature: human-associated habitat; material: faeces | place: China | collected 2012
ATCAGAAAAACGATGTTAGACACGGTAAAAAACGGATCAAAGGCTCCAGAAAAGCATCGTCTGACCTTCCGTGGAGTGAACGAAAAAACAAGCAAAGTTATCGGAAAAAATAAGCCTAAAAACCTTTTATGGAGTAGAATAGGTGTAATTTTTCGTTATTCTAACAATCGTATGAGATTCTTTTCCTATCTTTGTGTTCAAAATTTGACAATTCAAAAATAGTTCCAACAATGAGCAACTCTTTTGTAAGATACCTTTTAGAAGGAAATAATTACCCTTCAAATGGACAAGTTGTATTTGACTCTTCTGATCACATTCGTTTCCAGAACGGACAAGATATTTCCGGACACAACTATGGTTGTAATCGTCGACTCGTTATCAAAAAAAACATACAAGGAGAAGAAGGCTATACTGTAACCATGTATAATCTTGATGGGGTTCATCCACTTTGGAAGAACAATGTTCAGATGGCACCTAAAAGAATGAAAATAGTTAATGTAGAAGGAAACATTGTAGAACTGCGAGGATATGGCTACGATGAAAATGCCCTTGCAATAGGTGCACCACTTCAAGCTGCATCTTTTGAGAACTATGGTGTAGTTGTCATGATAGAGGACGACTCTATTGTTCGTGCACAATTAAATATGTTTGACAGAAACATCAGTATCGTATATTTACAATAAAACAAATCAAATATGGAATTAGAAAGAACTTTCGACGAGAACGTCTATTCGAATGTCGATGACGGTTCTGTATTTCCTCTCTTTGTGCGTTATTCTGAAAAGAACGTTGATTTCAATAACAAGAACAACTCAACGAGCTTTGAAGATATGGTTGCACAGATTAAGGGCGTACATGAGTGTTGCTTTATTCATAGACGGCAAAAAAATAGAGACGGTAAGCTATTAGATGAGCTTGCTATAAAAATTGATGAAATTAATATCTCTTTAACAGCAAAATTGGCTCGTGATGGATTTTCATTGATTAATCCAGTTCTATCTGAGAAGAATATCGTTCTTCCAGAGGAAAACGAGTATTCAAAGAGAAAATGTGAGATAAAATTTGTCGATCAGAACGAAAGTGAACTTCGTCTGATAAGTGGAGCTGGTTCATATTGGTTAAACCACACAGAAGAGATTAGCAATTTCCTAAAAGATTGTTTTGCTTTACCAATTCCTCCAATTGAAATTCACATAGAGGAGGATAAGGAAATGTGGCAAGCATACTTGGATGGTTTAAATGCACTTCTTGACGCAAAACGAGATTTGATAAAAATCGAGAAAGTCACTAAGCAAAAGAATGGTTTAGTTCGACTTGATTTTGACATGGATAGTTATATCCAAAACTTTAAGGATAAAATCGAAGACGAACTTCAAGGGAAGTGTGAAATTGAGCCTACAGTAGAATTAGAAGATGGAGACTGTACGATTTCGTTTGATAGCTACCAAATCATTCCTGGCGACACAATAGACGCAATTAAGAGTATAGGAAAGGAGTACTGTTATTCTGCAGAAGAGCAGGTAACAAACTATGTGCATGGTTCATTGGAAGTCCTTTCTGACCCAGAAGAGCTTGCATCTATTGTTGCTGATATTGAGCAAGAATTTCATAATTTCGGATCTTCTTTTAATAAAAAAGGAGATAATGATTTCGTTGCTTCTACAGATCGTGAAATTGCCATCTTGAATCGAATTGTTGATAAATTGTGTAAGGGTATTGCTGAGGTCAGAAATACAACTCAAATTCAAGTCGGTTTGCGCCCATCAGAGAGTTCCTTTGACATAAATTCTGTAAGATCCGACTTGTCTTTTGACTGCAAAATAGAAGCTGCTGGCAACTTCTATATTGTTACGTCTAGAAAGCCTCTCACTACCAAAGAACAGATATTTTCTAAACTATCATTTGTTAGTTGTAGAGCTTCGATAAGTCCACAAAGTTTTAATCCAGAAATCGTCATAGATTCTGCAAGCCCAAAAGGAGATGCTTATTGTTGGATCCTCAATGACATCGAACAAGCACAACATGTTGGTTCTTTGTTTAATCAGGTTTGTAAAAACTATCCCGATCAGCGCGTAAGCAGCGTATATCAATATGCTTTTAGACCAATTATTGACAAGATGATTCTGGCGGACTTGAAGTATAACAATTACGAAAACAAGTCTATCTTTGTTGATGTACCAAGATCAAGCATTGTTTTGTATCCTAAGACAGAAGAGGAATACAATACTCTCAAAGAAACTATACAATCACAATTAGGCGAAGACGTCGAAATTGTATTTCCAAAGTACACTCCGTCTGCCTCTGTTATATTCTTATGTGATGATATAGAATTTAGAAAATCATTGTTCGAGAAGGTTGGTGTTGAACTTGCAGACAATCGTAAAAACTTCACTTTATATAAATTGAAGAAAGATGCAACACGATTGGATTTTGAGTTCAATTTCACTACTATAGAGGAACGAGAGAAAATTATTGCGATTATTCGTGATTGTATCTCAGGTATATACGGTATCAAGTTAAACTTTGAAAAGTCTAACGACAAGGGTGTAACAACTTGGAGTCTTACAGAAGATAAATCGCTTAAACTTGAATTGGAGCAGAAGCTCCAATCTGAATACCGCGAAGAGTACGTCAATTTCGTAAATGGAAAGAAATACGACGAAGTCTCAGTAATCGATGATGAAGAGTTTGCTTCAAGCAAATTCCGTTCAAGGGAGCGTATGGTTAAATTCAAGCAACGTGCTTTCTTGAAATATAATAGTCCGAAACTTGGTACATGCAAGCGTCGAGGAATTGACTTTGCTATAATTCAACTTGATACCGAAGCGGAAGATGGCATTGATTCTGGTGACCTTCACATAACAAAGGGAGATTACATACAATTCCCTGCGATGGGCGAGGCAATGGAATTGCTTCGTCAGAGCCGTGCAATGAATCGTATTCTACGTCCTGCATCAAAATTCAATCACAAGCCAATAAACGAAAACCTGCAAAGTTTCATATTTGATCCTAAGTATGCAGGAGAAACTGTTGTTAGCATAACTGATGCAGTTGAAGACATTAAGAAAAACTGCATATCAAGGCCTGTTCCAAATGACAGACAGATAGAAGCTGTCGCCAAATCTGTTCTTGCTAATGATTTGGCTTTGATACAAGGTCCTCCAGGAACAGGTAAAACAACCGTTATCGCTGAAATAATTTGGCAATCAATAAGACGGAATCCAGAATGCAAAATTCTGCTCACATCACAGACGAACCTTGCAGTAGACAATGCACTTGAAAGACTGCAGGGGCAGCCTGGTATTCGTCCTATTCGTATTGGTAAGCCAGATAAACTTGAGCCAGAAGGTCGAAGATTCTCTATACCTATTATTGATAGTTGGACTGCAGATTCTAAACAAAATGGCGATAATGCTGCGAAAATATGGATTGACAGAATTTGCAATGCCATTTCTAATGATCCTAAATATGCTACTGCGACATCAGCATGGAAAAAAGAACTGGAAGACCAAGATCAACAGTCTCGGAGCCAATTCTGTCGGTTGTACAAAAAAAATGTAAATCTTGTTGCAGCAACATGTAGCATTTGTGGTTCTACGGATTTTATGAGAACATATTGCGACATTTTTGGTGGCAATCAAAATGATGACATGTTCTTTGATGTAGTTATCATGGATGAAGCTTCAAAGGCGACTCCTCTTGAAATGGCAGTTCCGTTGGTTCTCGGTAAGAAGATTATTATCATTGGTGACCATAAGCAGTTGCCTCCGATGTTAGACGAAAATACCATTGATTCGTCATTGGAAAAGATAGGCCAAAAAGAATTGGCAGAAAAGCTTCGTAAGGCAGAATCACAGTTTAAGCGATTGTTCGAATCGGCTGCAAAGGTTCGTAAGACTATCGTTTCAACACTTGATACGCAGTACCGTATGCATGAAGACATCATGAATACCATTAAGCAATTCTACGAAGAAGAATTGGCTGCTACAGGTGGCCTTAAATGTGGTATCTTGCAATCCATGGATGATCCTGATCTTAGCAATAAGGGAAGTAGGTGGCATGGCTTAAGCCTCGAACCAATATTTAAACCTGAATACCATGCAATTTGGATAGACGTAACCACACCAGAAACCCGATTAAACCCAGGTTATAAGAATGAAGGTGAGTTGAAGGCTATTGATATGGTGTTGAAAGCTCTGCAACAATCGGAAGGCTTTGATGAGTTCATGAAGGCTCAAAAGAAGCCTGAAGACAAAGAGATTGGTATCATCACATTCTATAGTGCTCAAAGCCGTGAAATAAAGCGCAAATATAAGGATTGTGGTTATAGAATGGATGTCGTCGACCGATTCCAAGGTATGGAGCGTAACATTATTATTGTATCAACTGTCCGAAGCAATGCTAAGAATAACATTGGTTTTGCAAAAGAGATAGAGCGTATAAATGTTGCTTTCTCTCGTGCTCGCAGATTGCTTATTGTTGTCGGTAACAAACGCCAATTCGAAAGCAATAGCAACTATGCTGCATCCATTCAGAGTATGAAGACATTTCCTGTTGAACAATTAAGAGCCGCATTACGATGAAAAATAGAAGACAAAAGACAAATAAAAAACAGCAAGTTGCTATTGTAGAAAGTTTAGACACTAAGATAGCAAAAGCAGTTTATGCCGAAAAAAAGATTTCGGAAAGAATCATCGGCTATTTCCCTTACGAGCTTCAGTTTGTAAAGGCTACATATTTTGGTACAACTCAACGACCTGCTAAAATTTCTGCAATTGAAAAAGGAATAGTTGGCATACTGCTAATTGATGGCCATTCGTCTTTTAGCACCATTGGTCAAATCCTTGGATTAGATGTAGTTAATGACAAAGCAGAAAAGTCAATCTTGTCAAAAGCTTTGGATGGACTTCGATCTTTTAATGCTATTGAAGGTGACGACGACTATATTGCTCTTACCGAAGCAGGTAAGGTGTATGCTGACAAAGGTGAACGTCCTGACACATACCAAAAGTCTTTTGACATATTTGTGGATTCAGACCATGCTGATTGGAAAACTATTAAAAATGCATTGTCTACAGTAAATGAGCATATAAAATTTATCAACACTAAGTGTGAAGATTTGTCTTTAACAATAGATGAAATAAAAGAATATGCGGCTGTACAGGCTCAAGATGTACATTATCCCCAAGAGCGTTATTTGCTAGAAAGTGCAGATTGGAAAGAAGGACATAAAGGTAGCTATAAAATGTACATATGCTTTGTGCAAGGTGTAAGTACTGGTATTGTTAGAGCTTTTGCATTTGATGAAAACATAAACAGCCTTAATCCTGTTGTCGCAGAATACATCAATAGCGATGCTACCTTGGCATCCCAGTTGTTGGATAAATGTATAAAGTCAGAGTGCGAAATGAATTTTGACACTCAAATACTTGATGAAGAAGCTGCAAAGGAAGCGAAAGCTAATGTTTCTCTAGACATTATCGAGGCTGAAAAGCGTCTTGTTGATGAAGAGGCAGAAGAGGAGCAAATAGTTGAAGAAACAAATGCTGAAAATGAGAGCAATAAAGTAGAAAAAACTTCAATTGCAAAATCTGCAAAGAAGACAACAGTAAAGACAAAAGATCGCCTTCATAAGAAAGCTTTGTACGACTCTGTTTCATTTGAAGTTGAATTGCAGAAGATTTTCAAGGAAGATAATCCAGATGAAATATGGCTTATGAGTCCATGGATTAGAAAATCTGCATTTATGAATGACAGAGGTCCTCTTATTGAGAATTTCTTGGCAGATGAAAACAAGCGCATATTTATTGCTTATTCCGAACCAGCTCAATCTCCAAATGATGAGAAACCTATGATAGATGAAGAAGTTGAGCCAGGAATAAAAATGCTCGCAGATCAATATCCAAACTTCTTTTACGTTCAATTGCCAGAGTTTCATTTTAAGAATGTCATTGAAGTAAAGGGAGATCAAAAGATACTATTTTCAGGCAGCTTCAATGTCCTGTCATTCTATGTTTCTGAGCATCAAACACATGTTAGACGTGAAGAAATGGCATTGGCTAACCCATCAATAGCAAAAAGCAAATACGTTAGTTTCCAAGTTGAATTTGCAGAAAAATATGCAGAGCGTATTAAGAAAGAAATTGAGGAATTGAGTCTAGAAGCTGTTGAAAGTTACAAAAATGAAAGAATGGACTACTTCCTTAGCATTGATAATTCTGAAATAAAAAAACTATATCTCCCTATAGTTGAACTGTTAGAAGAAAAGAAGTATCAAGGTATTGTTTCGTCTATACGTAAGCGTCTGACTACAATTGGACAACAACTCGTCGCTCTTGCCAATACCATAGGTGTTAATAGCAAGAAAAAGATAGAGTTAAAGAAAGAGTTGGATATCATTGAGAAGGACATGAACACAAATTCCGTTGATGATCCGTCATTGGCTGAGCTTCTTTCCAACAACAAACAGTTGGTTGAACACGTCAAAGAACAGAAGATTTTTCCAGGAAGAAAGGAAGGCTTTAAGGGAAATAATCCTCAGCAAAGACAAACAAGCCCAAGAACAATAGGTGCTGTGCAGCAAAGTGGTATTCTTAGTGAAGATCCAGAAGCAACTAAAGACGGTCTATCTTTGTATTTAGCAAGACTTAGTCAGGCATTCATTAATCAGGAGATAAAGAAGACTCCTATGAATGACAAACTGCTTGCTATAGTTCAAGATGATGAACTCGTCAAACTAATGGAAATGCTTACAGTCATGCCTTCACGTAACAGAGATAATGCTTTTGATTTATCAATTGGTATTAGCAGTTATTTGTTTAGGTATCCTACACTTTTCAATCACAAGGAAGAATTTACTGCAAAGCAAAAGCGAACACAGCAACGCTTAATTCAAGTGAATCAAAACAACATACAAGAAATAGTAAAGAAGTTATCATAACATGTCAAGATTCGAATCATCAAGATTTGTGCGCAACCCTCAGGTAATGCATGTGGACGTATTAAAGTCCGCATGCGATGCTTTGGGGTGGCAATACACCATCCAAGATAACATACTAACAGTTTCGGATGCTAAACAGAAATCTCGCCTATATGGTGAGTTTGCATTAAAGTTGAACCTTACAACAAATGAAGTCACTTACAACACGTATTATATGCCTAATGCCACCCAAAAGGTATTAGAACTTCAAGAGCAATTCTACGCATTAAATGCCACAACTCATTAATTCAAGAGTTTAAGAAGAAAGGGTTTAATTACAAGGAGAATGAACATTTCACACCAAACTCAGAAGAGGTATATAGCTTCTATATGGTTGGACGCTCTAAAGATAAAAATGAGACGGAACCTGTTGCGCAAATAAAGTTCACCATCCTTAAAGATGGCACGATAGTAACAGATTCCGACTATTTGCCTAACGATGTCAATGAGCGTGCTCATGACGCAATGGATGTTTTGGAACAGCTGTTAGGAAACAAGCGTGTGATGACAAAGAAACCTATACCTGCGAAATATGCAGGAAAGCTTAAGCCTCGCCGAGTAAATATTCAAACTATTGAATAGAAATAGCTATGGAATCAATTTATACAAAAATCAAGGATATGCTATCTGCATATTACCCCGTGTTTTATCTGAATAGTTTTGAATATGACAGGACAAAACAGAAAATAGAGGGAATTGCAGACCTTTTACGCACAGATAATAAGAAGGTGCGTATCTATACTTGGAATTGTGTAGAGGGCTTGATGGAGAAGACTCCAGAAGGCTCTTTGTATAAAGGAGAAGAATACGATGAACCAGAAATGACTTTGAAGTATATCTATAAGAATGAGAATAGAGAAATTAAAGATATCTTTATTCTTGAAGATCTGAGCAATTACATTGAAGAGGACAAAATCAAGTATTACATCCGTAAGATAGCTGAGCATGCAAAATTCACGAACACTCATGCAATTATCTTGTCTGCTATTTACAAGTTACCAACAGAACTGGAGAAATATGTAACTGTTCTTAATATACCTCTACCAGATAGAACAGACATGGAGCGAACCTTGGCTGTTGTAGAACGACAAACTAAGAAGAATCTTTCTGTTGAGATGAGAAACAAAATGGTAGATGCAGCATTAGGCATGACCTCAATGGAAGCAGACCTTGCATTTTGTTTAGCGGCTGTTAAAGATAGTCTTGGAGAAAATGCCCCCTATACAGTTTCAGCAGAAAAGGAGCAAATCATTCGCAAATCAGGCATCTTGGATTTCTTTCCCAAAAATGAAAGTTTGAAAGATGTTGGTGGTATGGATGTTCTGAAGGATTGGCTATTCAAACGTCAAATAGCTTATCAAAAGAGAGCAAGAGATTGGGGATTGCAAGAGCCTAAAGGTTTATTATTGCTTGGTGTCCCTGGTTGTGGCAAGAGTTTAACGGCAAAAAGTATAGCCTCTTTTTGGAATATGCCATTACTACGTTTGGATGTTGGCAAAGTATTCCAAGGATTAGTTGGAAGTAGCGAAGATAATATTAGGAAAGCAATAGCAACTGCAGAAGCAGTCGCGCCATGTGTGTTATGGATTGACGAAATAGAAAAAGGACTTGGTGGTGTTCAATCAAGTGGATCTACTGATGGCGGTGTGACTTCGCGCATCTTTTCAACTATTCTGACATGGATGCAAGAAAAGACTTCTCCTGTTTTTGTCGTTGCTACAGCCAACAATATCAATCAACTTCCTCCAGAATTATTGCGCAAAGGGCGTTTTGATGAGATTTTTTTTGTTGATCTTCCATCAAAGGAGGAGCGTAAAAACATCTTTACCATTCATCTTAACAAGAAAGGTCAAAACCCGATAAAGAATAATTACCCTATGGAGTCTCTCGCCAATAATACTGAAGGTTTTAATGGTGCAGAAATTGAAGAGTGTATTAAAGAAGCGATGTTTGATGCTTATGTTGAAAATCCAGAGAATCCTCAACTTAAGACAACGCATCTAATGAATGCGATTTTAAAAACAGTGCCGTTGTCTACCACGATGAAAGAGCAAATTGCTGCGCTTAGAAATTGGGCAGCAACGAGAGCAAAGAATGCTTCAATTATTGTAAGGGAAGAGGAACAGAAGGAAATGCCAATTCTTCTAACTCGTCCAGAGTTGGAATTGGAAAGGTCATTTGACTTGAACAACTCTAAAGAGAACAAATTTGGTGTTTATAATAGCGTTGCCCCACCTCTTGCCATTCCGAACAGAGAAGTAAAAAACGTTTATGCCGATGGTACTGCAAAAGCGGGAGAGTAGGTAAATGCCAGCCCGGAAGCAAACAGGGATGATAACGTGTGATGCAAGAACAATTCAGAATGTATAAAACTATGTTTAATAAAAATTATTTTATTAACATCGGTGTCATATAGATTGAACAGTCCCAAGACAAAGGGGCTGGTTCAAAAAAGCCATCCCCGTTTAAGGAAGAGTTTTAGAAGCAGATGGGTAAGCATTTTGCAGATCTAATCTGGTGGTCACAATTGGTCTACTACTAATAATCTTTTTTTTATGGGACCTCCTGAGCAAGAGGGTAAAAGACTCTATTTAATTTATATTTCTATGACCGAACTCGAACTACAACAATACCTTCTCCGCGAGTACCCACAGGAGAATGCTCGCTGTGAATGGAAGGAATTTAAGAATCTTAAGAACTCGTTCTGTGGGGACGAAAAGAATGATGTTATTTCCTACGTGTCGGCTATCGCCAACATGGATGGAGGAGATTTAGTGATAGGCGTTCATGACAAGACATTGGAGATTGTTGGAACGGACACTTATAACTATGATAAGCAAAAGGCAATATTGCGTCTAACAGAAAGATGCGTAAATCTTTCAACAGAAGACTTATATATAGATGAGTTTATCACAGATGATACTAATCGTAAAGTATGGGTTATACATATTCCCAAACATCTACCCAAACGGCCCGTGTTTGCTCATAATAAGGCATGGCAACGAATAGAGGATTCTCTCGTAGAAATGACTACTGAACGCATGAGTACAATTCTTGATGAACCAATTTTCAGTGAAACGGATTGGTCGGCACAAATTGTATCTGATGCAACGATTGACGACCTTGATGAAGTTGCCATAGCTAAAGCTCGTATGATGTTCAAGAAAGTACACAGCAGAATCCCTGAAGCCGAAGTAAATGCATGGACAGTGGAAACATTCTTGAGCAAGTGCGGCATAATGAAGAACGGAGGAATCACTCGTGCTGCAATTATTCTTCTTGGTAAATATGAATCCGCTTTCAAGCTACGTCCAGCTGTTGTTCAGGTGACTTGGACGAGACGGGATGAAAAGCAAGATGTTGTGGATTACGAACACTTCACCGTGCCATTTATATTAACCGTAGATGAGATCTTATCAAAGATTGAAAATCTAACCATGCGTGAAATGCCGGGAGGCACGCTCTTCCCAGACACGATGAAGCAATATGACGACTATACTATCCGTGAAGCTCTTCATAACTGCATTGCCCATCAAGATTACACGATGCAGCAGCGAATCAATTTTGTAGAAAATCCGACTTACCTTTATTACTCCAATGCAGGGAGTTTCATTCCTGGTACTTTGGAAAATGCTTTAACAAATGAAGAGCCTCAAGCATATTTCCGCAATGAGTGTCTTTGTAGGGCAATGGTTGATTTCAACATGATAGACACAGTAAGTAGAGGTATCAAGAAAATGTTTAATGAACAATGGCGTCGCCATTTTCCAATGCCTGATTATGAAATTGACGCTAAAAACAGAAAAGTGTCGGTACGCATTTATGGCAATGAAATAAATAAACAATATACTAATTTACTCAAAACCAACGATTCACTGACCTTATGGGACTGCATATCATTAGATGCAGTCCAAAAGGGCAGAACTATTCATGAGGATGTTGCGCAGAATTTACTAAACAGAGGACTTATTGAGGGCGAAGCTCCCAATTATACAATATCTTTAGGGATTGCAAAGGCCACTAATCAACTGCAGGGTTATACTAAGCAGAAAGGACTTGATAAGGAGAAAATGAAACAGATGATTTTGCAGTATCTTAAGAATGCCGGTACAGATGGAGCGAAACGTGATAGTATTTATGAATATATCAAAGATGTAATGCCGCAAGTTAAGACGCATGAACAGCAATTGAGACTTTTAGGAGATATACTTAGCGCATTAAGTGTGGATAAACTTATTTACGCAAAAGGACGGATATGGTTCTTAAAAGAATAGTCATAACAGAAGATTTTGACGGTTTATTCCAATTATAGCGGAAATTATAACGGATTCCGTCATATTATAGCGGATAATAAAATCCGATTAACTCATGTCAAATTCGTAAATTGAAGAAGTATGTTATTAGGAGAAAGAATAAAAGAATTAAGAGCAGAGCACGGAGTACTGCAAAGACAATTGGCTGCACTACTTGAAATAGATACTCCGATGTTCAGCAAAATAGAGCGCGGAGACAGACGAGCTAAACGGACACAAGTAATACAATTGGCAGAATATTTCAATATAGATAAAAATGAACTTCTCACTCTATGGTTAGCAGACAAAGTATTAGATGCGGTAGAGGATGAAGACGAATTAAAACACGATGCGATAGAGGTTGCACAAAAAAGAATAGGCTAACGCTTACAATTGTCGGGAACTATATGGTATCATAACTATATAATTCCCGATATTAATATTTGATATTCAGTAATATAGGGACAGTCGCGAAATAGGCTTAAAATTATAACAAATTGATTGTCAATGTGATAAAAATTTCATATCTTAGCTACAGGAATTAAAAATTCCTCCGAACACCCTGGAAAAGTGACTTTCGGAGGAAATGAGCAAAAATAACTCATGGCAAAAGTACGAAATTTATCTGACATTCAGCAAGAGATTGCATTTACAGAGTTTGATTTTTATCAGCGATACGAAGAGAGCTTCAAAACATCGGAACTTGGACGGATCAAGTCACTTCTTCCTCTTCGAGAGATGGCGATATCGTTCGGTTTAGTAGAAGAGAAGCCGAAGAGTTTGAGAGTGAAGCGAGGACGAAAGTCCTTCTTCACACCTGAGGGCAAGGTGGCGTTGGCGTTCTTGAAGATGTATACAGGATTGTCAGCTCCGAAGCTGATGGATGCGTTGAATGGAAACATCCATTATCAGATCTTCTGCGGGCAAAGTTTTATATAATTCCTCATTACTATAATTCTGTAAAGAAAATTCATGGTAGGTTCCTTTGTCTCCATCCAAATGATACATAGCGTCGCTATGACTAAGTAATTCTATTCGACTGCTTTTTGCTATTTCTTGTTTTTCTTGCTCAAAATTTTTATTTCTTTCCTCTAATATTTGTTTAATTGATAATAAAAATTCTTTTTGTGAATTGTTTGTTGAATTTTTTAATCTTCTATTTATATTTTCTATTTCCTTGGTACACACTTTAGTAAAAAAAGAATCTCCAAAATCTGTCTCATTACATAAATGTTTTTCACTAAACAACAAATTATTTGAGTAATAATCTGTCTGTCTGGCATAAAGGAGATATGTTTCCATAAGTTGCTGCATATCAACATTTGGAGAAATTAAATAATTATTAACATCTAATCCTCTTTTTTGTATGACTTTGTCATCGAAGTGTAGTAAATCATCAAATTCCCAACCTACATATTTTACTCTTTCTCTTAACTCGGCCTCAGCACATTTTCTTAATACATCAATATTCTTATCATTCAAGATAATTAAAATTAAATTTGATATACTGATTTTCTTTAAATCTTTAATTTCCATAATTAACCCTCCATCATAATTATATCATAAAATATTAAAACAATTTGTGATTTTAAGTAAATACGTTCATATAGTTTC
>OGXG01001291.1_pt1 | contig 12824 bp, 14 predicted proteins | sample 1576251 | NCBI WGS metagenome assembly OGXG01 (sample SAMEA3541533, study PRJEB24748) | human gut metagenome | biome: human gut; feature: human-associated habitat; material: faeces | place: China | collected 2012
TTTCAAAAACCTCGAACAATGTAGTGTGAGAGGCATATAATTTTTTATTATATTTTTATAGATATTGGTAATAATACTTTTAGGAGGATATGATATGAAAGAAAATTATGAACTTATGGAGCATATTTATAAAGATGCTGAGATGGCTTCTTATACTTTAACTAAACTTATACGTGATTTAAAAGATAAGGATAACAAAATTAAGAAGACTCTTGAGGATATCATGAAAGAATATGAGTCTTGGAAGAAGAAGGCTATGAAGTATTTAAAGAAAGGAAAAGCAGAAATTACTGATACTTCTTTCTTTGAAAAAATGATGGCTAATATGGGGATTAAAAAAGAAGTTAAATGTGATAATAGTGATTCCGCTATTGCTGAGATGATAATTAAAGGGGTATCTACTGGAAGTACTCAAATGGAAAAGAAGATTAAAGCCTATGATAAAGAGATAGATAAGAGTAATCTTGATATAGCTCGTGAATTTCTTAAATTTCAAGAAAAGACTATAGATAAACTTAAAGAGTTTCTATAGTCTTTTATTATATTTATATATATTAGTAGAAGATATATTTTTTTACAATTTATTTGTATACATTTTTTTTATTATGTTGTATAATTATAATAGGTGAAAAGAATATGTTAGGGAAGATTATTGGAATTACAGATAGTATTGTATCTGTTCATTTAGATATTAATATTTATGATTATGATAATTTGATTAGTAAGAATGTTGTATTTAGAGATAATAATATTATTAGTGTTGGTGAAGTTATTGGTATTGATAATGGTATTATGAATGCTGCTTTAGTTGGAGAAATTAAAGATAATAAATTTTTATATGGGGATATTTCCAAACCTTCTTTTAAAGCCGGCTGCTATTTAATTGATGATTCTATTCTTAATATTATTCTTAATAGCGATGCTGAAAATACTATTACGCTTGGTAAGTCCTATGTTTATCCTAATTATGATATTAAACTTGATATTGGTAATTTCTTTTCTAATCATTTTGCTATTTTGGGTAATTCTGGTAGTGGTAAATCTTACTCTGTTGCTAAAATACTTCAGAGTGTCTTCTATCAATGCAGAAGTTTACCTTTTTATTCGAATATATTTTTATTTGATGCTTATGGTGAATATCAAAGGGCTTTTTCAAGAATACATGAAGTTAATGAAAATATTAATTATAAAGTATATACTACTGATTTAAATAGTACTGAATTTGAGATTATTAGTTATCCTTTTTGGCTTTTAGGGGTAGATGATTTATGTTTACTTATGAATGTTACTTCTAAAGAACAGATTCCTATTGTAGAAAAGGCACTTAAACTTGTTTCTTATTTTTCTAGACGTGAAGAAGAGGTTATATCACAAAAGAATGATATTATTGCTAGGTGTTTACTTGATGTTTTATTCTCTGGTAAAGCTCCTAGTCTTATTAGAAATAAGTTTGTTTCTATTCTTACTAAGTTTAATACTAGTAATTTGAATTTGGATATTAAGCTTGAGAAAGGCGGATGGACAAGAACTATTAGACAATGTTTATTTGTAGAACAAGGGGGAGAATTTGCAGACGTTGAACTTGTTATTGAGTATTTAGAGAGTTTATGTCTTGATAATTTTGAACTTTCTTTACCTAATGGGGAATTTATGTATACAATGAAGGATTTTTCTCTTGCTTTGGAGTTTGCTCTTTTATCAGAGGGTACTATGAATAGTGATAAGGCTTTTGAACTTTCTAATGTTCTTAAAGTTAGATTTAATGCTTTAATGAATAGTAATTATGCTAGATATTTTGATTATAATGGTTATGTTAATAGAGAGGGATATATTAATTTACTTCTTACTTGTCCTAATGGTAGAAAAGCACAGATAGTTAATTTTAATATTAATTATGTTGATGATAGATTTGCTAAGACTTTAGTTAAGATTTATTCTAAGCTTTTATTTGATTATATTGTTTCTCTTAATCAAAGGGCTTCTATGCCATTTCATATTGTTTTAGAAGAGGCTCATAGATATGTACAGAATGATAGTGATATTGATATTCTTGGTTATAATATTTTTGAGAGGATTACTAAAGAAGGTAGAAAGTATGGTCTTCTTTTAGGAATTGTATCGCAAAGGCCTTCTGAACTTTCTGAAACTACTATATCTCAATGTAGTAATTTCTTAGTATTTAAGATGTTTCATCCTAAGGATCTTCAGTTTATTAAGGATATTATTTCTAGTGCTGATATTACTGTTACTAATAAGATTAAGACTTTGCATCCTGGTTCTTGTATTATGTTTGGTACTGCTTTTAAATTACCCACTATTGCTATACTTGATAAACCTAATCCTGAACCTTTAAGTCAAAGTTGTGATATTAATAGGACTTGGTATATTCATAATAATTAGTATATTAAAAGATAATTCTTTTGGGAATTATCTTTTTTATTTATGCCACTTCAGCCTATAGTCTTTCGTGGTAAATTAGAGCCTGTAGTCTCTAATTTAATTATGCTTTTATTAGTTTTTTGACTTTAATTTTAGAATATGCACATTCTAAATCTAGTATACTTTCACGATATCTTAAATATGCATTTTCGTAATTACCATTTTCTATTTGATTTACGCAATAATCAACAATATTATCATAAATGTAATCATAATTTATATCCATTTTTTCTTCTATTTTTTTCTCTTATTTGTTTAACTTCATTTTCATGAATTTCTTTTTTTATTTCTACATATAGTTGGTCAAAATAATTACCTATATCATAATAGTTTTCATATTTAGTTTCCAGAACTGTCTCATCTTTTTGTAAGTTTTCCAATTCAGTTGACGTTGGAATTGTAACCTTAATTTCTTCTAATTTTTTGCAAAATTTTTTGGCCAATATTTGATCTTGATAATCGCATTCATTTACATGTTCAAAGAGAACAGAAATTAATGAATTAATATTTTCTTCTATCATATCAAGTATTCTCCTTTTTTATTCTGCTTTAAATAAATTAATTAATGATTTTATTTTTCTTGTTTATAACTAATTCTTTCTTTAAATTTATTATATATCTTTTCAACCAAAAAAGCAAGATGTCATTTTTTATTGTGTTAATCCTTTTTAGAAATGTTACCATATGAAATAAAATTGTAACATTTTTATAAAAAATTCATAAAAACTAAATTCAAGATATTAATAACTATTGACTTTTAATGTAAGTAGTGTTATCTTATATTAAAAAGTTTATTTTTATAGTCTTTAATTACTATTGTGAATATGGCTAATAAAAATATGGAGAGGAGTATTATATTATTATGTCAAAACGAGATATTATTTTAAAATTTCAAGAGATAGTTAATCAACTTGAAAACACATTAAATGAAGTTAGAGTTAAAAAAAGACAAATTATTAACGTGCTAAATAGATATGGTGCTATAATAAGTGCAGATGAACTACTTGAAGAATTGAACAAATTTTTACTTATTACTACAGAATTATATATCGAATATATTGAAAGTGAATGGAATTTTAATAATAGTCAACAAGAATTTGAAAATAAATATAATTGTTTTCTTAAAGACTTTAATTCTTTTTCAGAAGAAATATATTTTATTGATCGTCCATGTATTGAAAGCATCGCAATAAAACTAGAATTTTTAAAAGATGAATTATTTTTTTACGATAAACTTGAAGAAAATAAAACGGATTTTTCTGTATTAAATTCACCATCTGTCAATGTTGATAACTCTTTGTATAGTGGCGGCAATGACTGTGATTCAATATATCAAGCTAGAGCAAATACTGATTCTTATTTTAATGTAGATGGCTGCTATTTAACTACTGCATGTATGAAACATTATCTAAATGATTTTGATGATAATTGTTATGAACTTACAGTATTAAGATGGTTCCGAGACAATTTTGTTAGTAATGACGACATAAAACATTACTATAGTGTAGCACCTTCAATTGTTGAATCAATAGAAAAAGAAGATAAAACCGATATGATTTATGATTACATTTATGATAATATTGTCGAATATTGTGTAAATCAAATAGAAAATGGCAATTACGAAAATGCATATTTAAGATATCGTGAAAGTATATTAGATTTAGAACGTACATACTCTAAAACTAAAAACGATAAAATAAGAAAACTTAAATACTAATCTACTTTTTGATAGTAGTAATGATTGAGATTTATTTACCTAATCTCTTTTTTTCTAACAACAATTCATAATAATTTTTAATTGTTTGATTTTATTGAGCAGTTTTTTGTTTTATATGGAGAGTATATAGCGCATTAATTTCAATTGGTCACAATTTGTGACCGTTTCATTTCCCTCACTTTTTAGTCTTCCTTTTAATACGTTCCAACAGTGTCTTGGGCTACGACTATTTGTTGGTATTCTTACTATATTAACAACATTAATATAGTATTTTTCTTCTTCTTTACTCCAGATAGTTCTAATTGTTTCATTATTAAAGATTTTATTTATTAAATGTTTTTTGCTTTCTTCCATATATCCTCCCTAAATATTATCAGCTTTTCTGTTTCAACCTAAATGTATTATACTATTATTTCTATGTCAATATATTTTTGTATATCTGTTTACTTATAAATTAAACTTTTTATTTTAAAGACCTTGGGCTTTAAAATACTTTTTGAAGACCTTGGGCTTCAAAAAAAACCTCATTAAACTTTAGGTTAATGAGGTATATATTATAATACTTGTTTTAGATATTTACCTGTATATGAATTAGGATTATTTACTACTTCTTCAGGAGTACCTGTAGTAACAACAGTTCCTCCTTTGTTTCCTCCTTCTGGTCCTAAATCAATTATATAATCCGCTACTTTAATAACATCTAGATTATGTTCAATTATTATTACAGTATCGCCATTATCTACGATTTTTTCTAATATTACTAATAATTTTTTAATATCATCTTGATGAAGTCCAGTAGTAGGTTCATCTAGTATAAATACTGTTTTCCCAGTAGGCTTCTTTTGCAATTCTTTGGCTAATTTTACACGAGCGGCTTCTCCTCCTGATAGTGTTGGAGCACTTTGACCTAAGCGAACATAGCCTAATCCGACATCATGTAATACTTTTAGTTTATTTAATACTTTTGGATGATTTTCAAAGAATTCCATTGCTTCATCTACTCTTAGATTTAATACATCATAAATATTTTTATCTTTATATTTTATTTCTAATGTTTCGCTATTATATCTAGTTCCATTACATACTTCACATGGTACATATACATCTGGTAAGAAATGCATTTCTATTTTCTTTACGCCATCTCCCCAACAGGCTTCACATCTTCCTCCTTTGACATTAAAACTAAATCTACCTTTATCATAGCCTCTTATTTTAGCTTCTTTTGTTTCAGAGAAAATGTCTCTTATGTCGTCAAATACTCCAGTATAAGTTGCAGGATTAGATCTTGGTGTTCTTCCTATTGGAGCTTGTGATATTTGAACTACTTTATCAACATTGTCTAGTCCTTTTATCTCTTTATACTTTCCTGGTTTATCTTTGGAGCCATAAATATTTTGAGCTAGAGCTTTATATAATATTTCATTTATTAGTGTTGATTTTCCACTTCCTGATACTCCAGTAATTAGAGTCATTGTTCCTAATGGTATTTTTACATTTATATTCTTTAAGTTATTTTCTTTTGCTCCTTTTATTTCTAAATATTTTTTATTGCCTTTTCTTCTTTTAGTAGGAACCTCTATTCTTTCGATTCCTTTTAGATATTTTCCTGTTAAACTATTTGGATTATCCATTACTTCTTTTGGAGAACCAGCTGCAACAACTGTTCCGCCATGTTCTCCTGCTCCTGGACCAATATCTATTAGATAATCTGCTTGTAACATTGTGTCTGTATCATGTTCTACAACTATTAATGAATTTCCTAAGTCGCGCATTTCTAATAAGGAATTTATTAATTTTTGGTTATCTCTTTGATGAAGTCCTATACTTGGTTCATCTAATACATAAAGTACTCCTGTTAATCTTGAACCTATTTGAGTCGCTAATCTTATTCTTTGACTTTCACCACCGGATAGTGTTCCTGCTTCTCTTGATAGCGATAAATATCCCAAACCAACATTATTTAAGAAATTTAGTCTTGATGATATTTCTTTTACTACCGATGATGATATTTCTTCTTGTTCTTTAGTTAACTTCAGATTACTTATGAATGTTTTTAATTCATCTATTGACATACATGTTACTTCATAGATATTTTTATTATTTATAAGAACGTTTAGTACTGATTCTTTTAGTCTTGAACCTTTACAAGTGGGACAAGTTAATTCTGTCATGTAGCCTTCTATCCATTCTCTTATCCATGTACTTTTGGTTTCAATATATCTTCTTTCTAAATTAGTTATTATACCTTCATAATAACTAGTTGTTTTTCTAGTGTTTCCATTTTTTGATTTATAATTAAATGTTAGTGGTTCTTTTGTTCCATATAATATTATATCTAATTCTTCTTTAGTTAAATCTTTTATTTTTTTATTTAAATCGATATTATAATGTTTTGCTACAGTATCTAATTCTGTATACATAATACTTGATTCTTCATCTAGGTTTATTGGTTTGATTGCTCCTTCTAATATTGATTTGTTTTTATCTGGTATTACTAAGTCAACATCTATTTTGTATTTTACTCCTAAACCTTTACAATCAGGACAAGCCCCATAAGGAGCATTGAAAGAGAATATTCTTGGTTCTAATTCTTCTAAAGAATAATTACAGTATGGGCAAGCATATTCTTCTGATAAAACTATTGGTTCTCCTCCTATTACATCTATAATTACTTTACCCTTAGCTAAATTAGCAGATGTTTCTAATGATGAATATAATCTACTTCTTATTCCTTCTTTTATTATTAATCTATCTATTATTACTTCTATGTTATGTTTTTTATTTTTTTCTAATTCTATATCTTCAGATAAATCTTTTATTTCATTATCTACTTTTACTCTTATATAACCTTCTTTTCTTAATTTTTCGAACAAATCTTTAAAGGTTCCTTTTTCTCCTTTTACAACAGGAGATAATATCATTACTTTGGTATTTTCTTCTAATGATAGAACTCTATTTGTCATTTCTTCTATGGACTGTGATGTTATTGGAATATGATGGTTAGGACAATATGGAATTCCTACTCTGGCAAATAATAATCTTAAATAATCATATATTTCTGTTACTGTTCCAACGGTACTACGAGGATTTTTATTAGTTGTCTTTTGATCTATTGATATACTTGGAGATAAGCCTTCAATTACATCAACATCAGGTTTGGTACTATTTCCTAAAAATTGTCTTGCATAAGCGGATAGACTTTCTACATAACGTCTTTGTCCTTCAGCGTAAATGGTATCAAAAGCAAGAGATGATTTTCCACTTCCTGATACTCCTGTCATTACTACTAATTTATTTTTAGGTATTTCTATATCTATATTTTTTAGATTGTTTTCTCTTGCACCTTTTATTATTATTTTATCCATAGTATACCTCCATTTATTTTTATTTTTCTTTTTTTGTGCAATACTACTATATCACAGTGGGCATTGTAAGTCAATATTTTTTGCGTACATTTGTTTTTATTTTCTATCAAATAAAAAAATGCTAATTTAGCACTTTATTTTAAATTTAATTCACCAGGTGATACTGTCTTTATTCCTTCAGCGGTAGACCAAGGATTGTTGACTAATTTCTTTACAGGGCCAGTATATTCTTTTTTTTCTTCTTCAATTATTGGCTCATTAGAATAATTATTTATTGGTTCTAATGGATGATTAATTAAGTCTTGTTTTACTAGTGGTATTGCTTCTTTTCTATATATACTTGCTTCTTGTGGATTATTTATTGACTCTTTTTGGATATTCGTAAACTTCTCCTCTAAAGGTAATTCTTCCGCTACTTCTAATTTTTTATCAGGCATTAAACTCTGAAGATATTCATTTAATGCATATAAGCCATCATTATTAACTATTTTTTCTATTAATTTTAGTTTATCATTTTCTGGTAACTTTATATCTTCCATAGTACGCCTCCTAACAAGTATATTGTATATTAATTTTTATTAAATGTAAATGTTTTAATTGTATATTTAGTTAATTTTACATAAATTTGATATTTTATTTTTTATTCTATTATTTATATTGTATACAGTTTTTATACAATTATCAGTTACTTGTGATATTTCTTCCATTGTAAAATTTTGTTCCTTCATTGTAAATACCAGTTCTTCTTTCCATGTTAATTCATTTATTATTTTTCTTTTTAAGTTATTATAACTTGATATTTCAAAAAATAATTGTTCTGGATTATATCTATTATCTTGAAAATCTTGATCATTATCTGTCTTGATTGATTCTTGATATACTTTATCTTTTTTATTGTTTATTTTTCTTAAGTGGTTTAATAGTGTTCTATCAATTGTTTTATTTAAATAAATTGGGAAAGTACCACTATCAGGATATTTTGATACTGATTTATATATTGATAATGCTATTTCGTTTTTTAAATCATCCGCTGAAGAATTATTATAACCACTATAAAGGAATATTTTTTTATTTATTAGATAATTATATTTTTGATATATAGTTAATGTCTTTTCTATATTATTGTCTTGAACTGGTTGTAATAGTCTATCACTCATTAATTGCCTCTAGAACGAGATATCTCCGCTAAAAAGATACCACAAGCTACTGAAGCATTTAAACTATTTACTGTTCCTACCATTGGTATTTTGGCTAAATAGTCACAATTTTTACTTACTAAATCACTTATTCCTTTTCCTTCATTTCCTATAACAATTGCTATTTTTGTTTTATAATCGATAGTGGTATATGGCATACCTTCCATGTCAGTACCTACTATCCAATAACCATATTTTTTTAATTTTTCGATGGCATTATTAATATTTGATACTTTAATTATTTTCATTTTTTCTATAGTTCCTACTGAAGTTTTTACTACAGTACTTGTTATATCTACAGATCTATCATTTGGTATTATTATTGCATCTACGCCAAAAGCTTCACTTGAACGTATTATAGCTCCAAAGTTATGAGGGTCCTCCAAATGATCTAATATTACAACAAGAGGGTACTCTTTATTTATATTTGGTATTATTTCATCTAAATTATATGTTTTTATATCTTGAACATCTAATATAATTCCTTGATGTAATCCTTTACACATTTTATCTAACTCATGGTTATCTAATAGTTTTATTTTTATATTTCTTTTTTCTATTAAGTCTAATATTTCTTTATCCTTAAATTTGTCACTTAAATATATTTTATTTATTTTATCTTGTGTTTTTAGTTTTTCTACCGCTACATTTTTTCCATATATTAACATTATTTCACCTCTATTAAATTTAATATTTCTTCTAATCTTTCTTTATTATTTATATATAAATCTCCTAATAATGCTTCAAAACCTGTTGATAATTTATAGGTTATAATATCTGTGTTTTTTGGGTGATTATTATTTTTATAATTTCTTCCTCTTTTTATAATTTCTTGTTCTTCTTCGGTTAAATAGTTATTTTCTATTAAATAGTTTAATGCTTTTACTTCTCCTTTAGCAGATACATACTCTATAATTAACTTTTGTAATTTATTAGAATCATTAATTCCTTCTTTAATTAGTTTTTCTCTAATATATAGTGAATAAACTGCATCTCCTAAAAGGGCTAAAACTTGAATATTTATTGTTTTTGTATTCATACAATTACCTCAATTCTTTCTTGTTATTATATATTATTTATTTGTTAAAGTCAACTAGGTAAAAATAAAAACAGCTAAGCTGTTTTATTATAATTTTGTTCAAATTGCCCAAACATACTTGGTCCTTGTATATTTTGATTTGTTTGTATTTGCTGAGCACCAGTTATTGGTATTGGATTAGGAGCTGATTCTCTCTGGGGACCAAAGAATTGTCCATTTGATACTGGTACTTCGAAGTTTTGATTACCAGTTGGCATGTTATTGAAATTATCGGTTGTAGCCATTAAATTATCCCCCATTGGTTCCCATAAATTACCAGTAAAATTAATTGGATTGTTATTTATATTATTTTGATTAATGTTATTTGTATTTGCCTGCTCTATCTTAGGTAATTCAAAACTTGGCACTTGTTGAATTGGTGTATTATTTGTAATACTTGGTTCCGCTACTAATGGTGTACCATTTGTTACTATAGGTTCTGATACTGGTGGTAATGGTGATACCACTTGTTCATTTACTGCTGATGGAATTGGTTCAACTTTTGATAATGTTGGTTCAGATACTGCTGGTCCACCTATATTATATTTACTTGCTAATTCGTTATCTAAGTTTTTTAATGTTTCATAACTTGGGTTTTCTATTAAACTGGCTGCTATATGATCTAATTCTTCTTTAGTAAGATACTTCATATACATACCCCTTTCTATTATAAATAAATTATAATATAATTTCTTTGAAAAGTAAATATATTTTCTTTAAATTGTATTATTTGTGTGTTTTATTTCTTGCCATCCTAAATCCTTTTTTGTTACTGCTATATATAAACAATAAATATAGCTTAATAGATAGAATGGATTATAAAATATTAATAATATTTTTGATACTTTTATATCTAGTTTATTTTCTTCTTTCTTTATAATTATATAGGTAAATATCATTAAAGTTATATATATTAATATAAATATTATTAGAAGGCTGATAATAAAGTTTTTAAAACTAGTAATACTATCTATTAGTAATAGTAAAATACCAATAATAAGTGTTATTAATGGATTTACTCCTATTAAAGCTGTTATTTTTGAAGCATAATTTTTATCTTTTTTTGATATACTTTTTCTGATTTTATGTATATAATTTCTTCTGGCATCGAAGTAACCTTTTACCCAACGTGATCTTTGAGTTATTGTTACGTCAAAGATTTCTGGTTGTTCATCATAGTATATAGCACTATCATTATATGTTGTTGTTAGATTATTTAAGATACTATATAGACTTAGTTCATAATCTTCTGTTAAGGAATTAAATGGAAATCCTTTCCATGATTCTATTATTGTTCCTTTAATATAATATCCTGTACCTGAAATGATAAGATTATTAGTATATTTTGATTTTCTTTTGTTTCCAATTGTATTTATCATGGAAAATGTTAAAGCTGATGCTGCTGATACTAGGTTTTTACTATTTTTAGTATTTCTATAGCCTATTCCTATATCATATCCTTCATCAAAGCTTTTAGTCATTTCTTTGATGTAATTTTTATCTAAAATATTATCAGCATCGAAGATAAAGTAAGCATCATATTTTTTATTACTTTTTAGTATTTCTTTGATAGCATCATCTAGAGCAAAGCCTTTTCTTTTTTTATTTAAGTTTTTACGATATACGATTGTCATTTTATGTTTTTCTACAATTGATACTGTCTTATCTTTTTTTGTTTCTACTATTACATAAACGTCTTCAGGCTTTATTTTCTTAGTCTGATTTTCAATACTAATAAGTAATTTTTCAATAACTAATGATTCATTTCTAGCGGGGATTAATATTGCATAGTTATGGCCATTTTTTTCTTTTTGTGGATAATTGGTATTTTTTTTCATTATTAAATATTTATATAATAATGTTAAAATGGATATTGTTATTATTATTTCGCTTATTATTCTTATCATCTTATCACCATATTCGTATAACTTTTTTTCATTCTTTTGTCTGTATATATTTTATCTAAAAATTCACCATAATGTGTTATCGGTTTATAACCATCATGTCTTAATCCCATTCTTATACATGCACTAAATGATAAAAACATGTCAATGGTTATTAGTACCAATAATATATAATATATTTTATTGCCTATATTATATGGTAACGACTCTATTTTATTTGAAATAAATGGATATATATATACCATTAATATGTAACATAGTAAGCCCCAGAAGAGCATATATGGTATAGTCGTCCTTCCATTTATATTTAATAAATATGTGCTGTAATCCCACGATGTTGTCCCTGTAAATGTTTCTTGAAGAAAACTTATTAAATATTCGAATGTACCCCCTATTAAAGAGCCAAATAAAAAGTATTGATATTTTTTGTACTCTTTTATAGATAAAAGATATACCATTATGCATGCTCCCCAACCATATATTGGTGATAATTCAAAATATAATAGACCTCTTTTGGTACTATAATTTATTATGCCTTCATTTATATATCCTTTACAAATAAATAATAAATCTTCATAGAGACAGCCTATGAAGCTAAATATTACAAATATTAAAAATATTTTCTTAAAACACAGTCCGTCAGCAAATTTTTTTTCATTTGTTACTACTTTTTCTTCCATAATTACTCCTATTTTTATTTAGATTAGATTATCTCTTATATATATTTTTACATTATATTTTGTATATATATTTACTTTACTTCTTTTGGTTAATTTTATAAAGCAAAAATCTTCTATTACTATATCTTTATTTTCTTCTATGTTGAATTCATGTTTAATATTATTTTTTAATGTATTGTTAGTTAAATGGGCTTTTACTATATTTATATTATTGGCTATATATATTGTTATATTGTTATCTCCTAAAAAGTCTACTCTTAATTTATTATCTATTATTAATGAATTATTTCCTCTTAATTGATAACTTCTTGGTTTTATTTCTTTTTTAGGAGTTATCTTTTTTATTTCTTTTTGTGATAAATTATTTAATATTGAACCTTTACTTAGTAATCCGGGCGTGTCTATTATTTTTAAATTATTTATATTTAATTCTATTTTATTTAAT
>OGXG01001292.1_pt1 | contig 12822 bp, 10 predicted proteins | sample 1576251 | NCBI WGS metagenome assembly OGXG01 (sample SAMEA3541533, study PRJEB24748) | human gut metagenome | biome: human gut; feature: human-associated habitat; material: faeces | place: China | collected 2012
GCTGGGTGGCAAGCCTGGTGCCTTCCACCACCATGGGCAGCTTTTCGGTGTTTATGACGTTCCTGCTGGGCATTAAATTCATCGTCAAGCCCGTTATGACCACCAAAGAAGCCATGCAGGGGGTCTCTGCCAAGAAGCGTGCCCTCCAGTCCATCGTCTGCGGTGTGGTCATCGGGATGATCTGCGGCTTCATTGGTGCCGGCGGCGGCATGATGATGCTGCTCATCCTGACCAGTGTGCTGGGCTACGAGCTCAAGACTGCCGTGGGCACCAGCGTGTTCATTATGACCTTCACCGCCCTGACCGGCGCGGTCTCCCACTTTGCCATCGGCGGCGCACCGGACTGGACCGTGTTTATCCTCTGCGTCCTGTTCACCCTGCTGTGGGCCCGCATCGCTGCTGTCTTTGCCAATAAGGCCGATGCCAAGACCCTGAACCGTGCAACCGGCATCGTTCTGGTCGTGCTGGGCATCGTGGTCATGGGCTTCAATCTCCTGACAAAATAAACTGCAAAAGAAAAGGGCCTGTCTCCCGAAATTCCTTGGAGACAGGCCCTTTTTGTTGTATTGCGTCAGAAGCTATGTTATACTTACTGTGCTGCCCTTCCATTACTCCCGCAGCAGGGAGGAGGTGGATAGCGATGGAATACCTCATGAGTTTTTTGGTCTCGGTCGGAGCTTAGAATTAACCACGCGAAAACATGGAATATGCTCCGGATCAGGATTCTTGTGTAGCGCATTGCCCACAGCCCTTGCCATCTTAGGCTCACCTGCCATTTCAGCAATTCTTCCATAAGTGGCAACGCGTCCCTTTGGAATCTTCTTCACAGCTTCATAAATTCGCTTAGTTGGGCTGTCCGTAATAATATCATAACTTTCAGCTATCATTCTTTTGATTTCCTTATCAGATATAGTTCCATCAAGAATAATAGTATTCCAATGTTCCTTATTCTGATGATATCCTGCAATTACAGACTTGTATGTTTCTCTCCAAAAATCTCTCCACTGTGGATCAACTTTCACATTAAGATTAACAAAGCCGTTCCTTTCATAAATCCAAAGAAATGCTTTCTTGCTACCTTTCACTCTAATAAGCTGCCAATTAGTGTCCCTGAAAGGAGTTTCCATATATGTATCTTTAAAAGTTAGTCCATAATCAACTGCCTGCTGTCTGGTTTTCATAATGCTCGCCTTTCGAAAATTTGTTTTTTTCTATTGTAACACTAATCTATTCCAATTTCTTCAAAAATAGGATAAACTACCTTTCCAGAGAACCGTGCGTACAGGTCTCTTATACAGATCTACAGCTTATATTCCAATTTTAACTATGGTGTTGTGAAGTTCAATCAACTTTCAGCATCCGATACCCAACACCAATGTGTGTTTGGATATATTGTGGAGAGTTCGGTTCTTTCTCGATTTTTTTACGAAGTGTTGCCATAAACACACGAAGGGAGGCAATATCATTATCCCAACTACTTCCCCAAATGCTTTGCGTAAGGAAAGTATGGGTCAGAACTTTTCCTATATTTCTTGTCAACAGGCAAAGCAACTTATATTCAATAGGTGTTAAATGCAACTCTTCTTCATTCAAATAAGCACAACCTGCAGCATAATCTACACGAAGTTTTCCGTTTACAAAAACAACCGCTTCGGCAGGGGATACTTTTTGCATCATCAATAACCTTCTTTGCGTGACTCGTAGTCTGGCAAGCAGTTCTTCAACAGAAAATGGCTTTGTTAAATAATCATCTGCACCAGCATCCAACGCATCAATTTTATCGGTATCTTCACTGCGAGCACTGATTACGATAATTGGCATGTTTGACCAAGTACGGATTTTTTTAATAATCTCAACACCGTCTATATCAGGAAGTCCTAAATCAAGTAAAACAATGTCAGGATTGTGTGAAGATGCTTCTAAAATTGCCGATTGACCATCGGGCGCCGTCAGATATCGGTATTCGTGTGCTTTTAAGGTTGTTGTAATTAAATTTCTGACAGATGTGTCATCTTCTACAACTAATATTAGTGACTTATTCATATACTTTGACCTCCCCTGCCGGTAATGTAAATGTAAATACTGTTCCGTGCGGCAGATTATCTGAAACAGTAAGTTCTCCGCCGTGGGCGTTAATAATGGACTTGCACAAAGATAATCCAAGTCCTAAACTTCGGCGGCTGTCTGCGATTTGATTTGCACCACTGTAAAACATGTCGAATATTCGTGGCTTTATTTCGTCAGCAATTCCGTTTCCGTCATCCGATATAGATACGATTGCTTGTTTTCCCTGCTTTTCTGTCCGAATAACAATATGAGAATTTTTAGGTGTATATTTGATAGCATTATCAACAATATTGATGATTACTTGAACAATAAGCTTTGCATCCATTTTTGCAAGAAGAAATTCTTCTTTGCTTTCAACGGAAATATGATGTTCTTCACTCTTTCGGTTAATATGATGTAACGCTTCTGTAATCACGTCATCCATCAAATCTTCCGTTATACGGAGATTTAACCGTCCTTCTTCAATTCGGGTTACAGCCAGCAGGTTTTCTACAAGGTTAATCAGCCACATGGAATCATCATAAATATCCATGTACAGCTGCTTTTTTGTATCATTATCAAAGGAATCGCCGTTGGACAAAAGATTGCTGGCATTACCGGAAATGGATGTCAGCGGTGTCCTCAAATCATGTGAAATAGCACGCAGCAGGTTCGCTCGCAACTGTTCATTTTTTGCAAGGATAGCCGCCTCCTGTTTCTCACGGGCATTTTTCTCATTTTCCAAAGCCAGGGCACATTCTCCGAGAATGGACAGTAGAATACTGTTTTCAAATGGATCAAGAGGTGTTTCCCCCATCACGATTCCAACAACTCCATATACCATACTGTTGCTGCGAACAGCAAGGTACAGGCATTTTGCATTGGAAAGCGTTCCTGTTGTAGCTCCGGCACGTTTATTGTTTTTCAATACCCAGCCGGCAACGGTCTTTTCATTTTCGGAAATACACGATTCCAAATTTTCCTCCGTCACAGGAAAAATATGCGGCGTATCCAACACTTCTCCATCAGCTAAATAAAAAACGATATCTTTTTCCAAGAGTTTAATGAGCTGATTTGAAGTTGCAGATACAATTTCATTTTTATTTTTTGCCTGTTGCAATAGCTGGTTTGTATCAAATAACACTTTGGTACGGTAAGCAGATTGTGCCGCCTGTTTTGCCTGGTTTTTAATCCGTATAGCAAGAGAACCGGTTAAAAATGCCGCCAAAAACATGATAATAAAAGTAACAGGATAACCCTGATCATACGCCTGCAAGGTAAATTGAGGTTCCGTAAACAGGAAATTAAAGACCAAAACACTTACAATCGAGGAAATTAGGCTGTATACCTGATGTTTCGTGATGACAGCGGTGACAAGAACGCCTAAAACAAAAACAGTAATGATATTTGCTTCGTCAAATCCAAATTTCTGGAAAATCATTCCGACTAAACTGGATAAAATCAAAATCGCAGCAGATTTTAATGTATCAGTGACAGAGAATAGGATATGGTTCTTTTTCCTTCCCCCTCTTAACTGATACACTGCCGCATTAGAAACCGTATCCGGAATAATATGCACATCCAGGTTAGGGGCATAATCAATCAATTTTTCTGTCAGGGTCGGTTTGCTGAGCAAATGCCGTTTTGTAGCAGAACTACGTCCGATCACAATCTTTGACACACCGGACAAACGAGTAAATTCCGCAATCTGAAACGGAACATCTTCTCCGTAAACTGTTTCTATTTTTGCCCCAAGCTGCTCAGCAAGACGAACATTTGAACGAAGGCGTTTTATATTTTCCTCGCTCATCACTGAAAAATCCGGTGTTTCTACAAACAGAGCCGTAAACTCCCCTTTAAAAGCAGAAGCCATTTTTGCGGCGGTACGGATAATTTTCGTATTGGATGGAGAAGAAGATAGACATACAAGAATATGTTCGTCTGTGTGATAATCTCCATGATTTTTTATGCGGGCATTTTCTGTGAGGATATTCACCCGGTCCGCACATCGCCGCAGTGCGATCTCCCGGAGAGCTGTCAGATTTTCTATTGTAAAAAAATTTTCTACCGCCTGTTTTGCCTGTGTCTGTCTGTATACATTTCCTGTATTCAAACGGTTGATCAAATCCTGTGGTTCAATATCTATTAATTCAACCTGATCTGCATTATCAAACAGAGAATCCGGGATGCGTTCCTGTACAACAATTTTCGTAATGGATGCAACTGTATCACAAAGGCTTTCAATATGCTGAACATTGACAGTGGTATAGACATCGATCCCTGCATTCAAAAGTTCCTTAATGTCCTGATACCGTTTTGCATGACGGCATCCTTCGGCATTCGTATGCGCAAGTTCATCTACAAGGATAAGCTGTGGTTTTCTTTTCAGTGCCATATCAATGTCGAATTCGTTCAGTATCATACCATTATAGAGAACTTCGCTTGTAGGAAGAACTTCTAAGCCATTCAAAAGAGCTGCTGTTTTGGGGCGTGCGTGGGGTTCTACATAACCGGCTACCACGTCAATTCCCTGCTGTTTTTCCATATGAGCCGCTTCTAACATGGCGTAGGTTTTACCCACACCAGCTGCGTATCCGAAAAAGATTTTCAAATGTCCTTTATTACGGTTTTCTTCATCAGCTTGGATTGCCTTTAATAACTGATTCGGATTGTGTCTGCTTTCACCCATACGGTCATCTCCTTGTACAAAAACGTTATATAGAATAATAAGTAAATTTCAGAAAAGTATTTTAACACTGAAATTAAAATCGCATAAAGATTATACCACCTTTTATTCTTTTTTTCCATTCGGGCATGTAGCCGAAAGCAGAAAACACTCCGAAAAATCACGCAATTTTTCGACAAATAGCCCCTTCATACAATTAATGTCATTTTGCCATATCACTCTCGCTGGTTTCTCAATCGTATTGATGGGATGTACCGCAATGTCTATAGAGTCTGGAGTAATGACACTCTGCTTTATTTGAAGGGATAAGGAACAATACTCATCTTTCAAAATATCGTTGTGACTTTCTATTATAAAGCCAAAATCAAGTTTATTATTTCCTAGCCCATTTATTATTTCACTTGCAGAACCGTAAAACAGGTTCAACTCATAGTCTGGGTATTCGCTTGAAAATTGTTCTAATAGATCTGCAATAGAATCTATGATTGCAGGTGTTTCAAATCCAATCCTAAGCTTAGAATCTGAAATAAGTTTTTGGGATTGATTTTCCTCGAGAAATTTATCCAGCTTTTCCATAATAAAATAACCATAAATAAATGCTGCCAATACCACTATAAGTAAAACAAAATCTTTCATATCACCAACTTCTTTCAAAAATTAAATATGAAAACATTTTTGAATATGTTTCGTCTCCCCAAGAACAAGCATGGTACTGTCCTCTAACAACTGCGTATCGGAACTTATTTTCAAATTCATAATATCATTTGTTTTCAGCGCCATAATATTGATGTTATATTTTTTTCGTATATCCAACTGACCGATTGTTTTTCCTATCCATTCTCCCGGTATAGATATTTCAAAAATTGCATGTTCTTCATCTAGTTCTATGTAATCGAAAATATGATCAGCACTATAACGGATCGCAACCCAATCGGCAAGCTGCCTTTCGGGATAAACAATTTCATCTGCGCCGTTCCGTAAAAGAAATTTTGCATGAACATCACGAGCGGCACGAGACACCACCATTCTTGCACCGAGTTCCTTCAAAAGGGACGTTACTTCCAATGAATTCTGAAAGTTATCTCCGATAGCCACCATACAAACATCAAAATTCCCAACACCAAGCGAACTTAAAAAATCCTCATTCGTCGCATCCCCAATCTGAGCGTTAGTTACAAAGGGAAGTACAGCATCAACTCGAGTCTCTTCTTTATCTACCGCCATCACCTGATGATGCAATTCATCTAATTTTATAGCAATATGCCGTCCGAATCTTCCCAGACCGATAAGTAATATTGATTTCATTTTTTTATTCTCCTTAACCTACTGTAATTTTTTCCTGAGGATATTTTGAACCGTTAGACTTTTTTTCAGAAATGGTAGCAAAAATCAAGGTCAATCCTCCCACTCTGCCAAAAAACATCAGGCAAATCAAGATTATATGGGAAACAAGTCCCAGATCAGGAGTTATTCCCAGCGATAACCCTACTGTTCCGATTGCCGACGCCGTCTCAAACAAAGCGGTCATAAGTGGAATATCTTCTGTGCTACTAATTACCATTCCTCCCACAAGAAATAAAACGATATACATCAAAAAAATTGTAGCTGCATTTCTGATAGTGCCATCTGGAATTTGTCTGCCGAAAAAATGGGTGTGTTCCTTTTTCCTAAATACAGATAATGCCGATGAAACGAGAACTGCAAGAGTTGTCGTTTTCATACCACCTGCAGTGGAACCGGGAGAGCCACCGATAAGCATCAGAATAATGATAAGCATTTGCCCAACTTCACTGAGTAAAGTCAAATCTGCCGTATTAAATCCTGCAGTTCTCGGTGTAACGGATTGAAACAAGGAAACCCATACTCTTTCCGTAAGAGGCATATTTGAAAATTCAAAACAAAAAAAGTAAAGAGCCGGTAAGAATATCAATATTCCTGTTACCATAAAAATCACCTTGCTTTGCATCCGGTATTTTTTTAAATGCCATTTATGATTCTTTATATCCTCCCAGGTAAGGAATCCAATACCTCCTGCAACAATCAGCGCCATAATTACAAGATTTACAATCGGCTGTACAGAATAAGAGGTCAACGAGGAAAAAGGAGTTCTTATACCGATTAGATCAAATCCTGCATTGCAAAAAGCAGAAATAGAATGGAACAGTGAATACCATATTCCTTTCCAAAACCCAAAGTCCCTGCAAAAAACAGGGGCTAAAAGAGCCGCACCAATGATTTCGATAAGAATAGTAGTCCGGATAATAAATTGCGTTCTCCGTACAATGCCGCCCACCGTTGGAGCTGAAATTGCCTCCTGCATGGTACTTCGCTGCATCAACCCGATTTTACGTCCGGATATAACAGCAATCGCAATAGCAATCGTAATAATTCCCATACCTCCGATTTGAATCAGCAGTAAAATAACTCCTTGGCCAAATAAAGACCAGTAGGTTGCCGTATCATTAACAACCAGTCCCGTCACACAAACCGCAGAAGTTGAGGTAAACAAAGCATCCAAAAAGGAGGTACACTGACCGCTTTTTGTAGCAATCGGCAGCATCAAAAGCAGGCTGCCTAAGAGAATCACGGATAAAAACCCTAAACTAATCACTTGAAATGATGTCATATGTCGATGTCTTGATCTGTTTGACTGTTGCATAACTATATCCCCATAATCTTAATTTCTTTTTTATATTGCCTTTACTCTATCTTTATTTGTATTAAATGGGCGTAAGTAAGTTTGTTTTGAAATTAAGATTGTATAAAGATGAGCAGAAGTCTGAAATCTATCCGAATGTGTTTCCTCATACCAGATGCAATACTACTGACACTTCGATGCCATTCATAATCTGCTTTTTCTTGCCCTGTTTGCCTGTTGGTGTGAAACTCATATACCTAGCAAAGTGTCTAAATCTGTACTTTCGTTGTGCCAGCTAAAATTTATCATCATTCCAACCTCTGTTCAACTAAAACTTTTTCCATTATACAATACAAAATAAAAGAGACTCCACTCGTCATGAATGAAGACTCCTGATATATGTATACATCCTACAGCATATATCTGCAGGATGCCGGCTGCCTATGCAGCCTTTTCATCCAGAAACTGTTTTACACCATCTAATATAGCTTCATCAACATCTCTGAACTTCATATGCTTATATAAACCAGACTTTCTAAAATCATACATAGTACCCACATTATCAAGAAGATGTTTTACCACCTTATATGTTCCCTCTACATCTTTCCCTGCACATACAATATCAAGCATTGGCGAATACCCTTATATTTTCCCATTTCCAATATATGGGCAACTGCCTGTACTTTCCCTAACAGAAATCTCGCATAACCGATATCATTTTCCCGCAATGCCATTCCAGCCATTGTGGAAAGAACAAAATTAAGTGTACTAAAGCCAGAAAAAATAACATTTTCATATATCTTTATCTTTTTTTGAAAAAATAAGACTGCCAGATATACCAAAAGATATACCCAGACATATTCCGATTCCAATTCCAGCCATGCTATTTAAGACATTTATAAAAACAACGCTCCAAAGTATTGCTGCGACTATTCCGATAGTGACTCCTATAATTATCCTTTTGTTGTTCATCAGCTTTATCCTCCATAAATTCCTTTTTATCAAACTCCTTTTATTCCTGCTGAATCATCTTAAAATGCTCCAATGCCTCCACAATTGCTCTCTCTTTATCTTCCGGACACTGTGGTTGCCTACTGTCTTCATTTTTAGGTAAATTATAATTCTTTCCAACCTCAATTCCACATTTTCTCTTTACCTGTGAAATATACAGATTGGAAACTTTCATGCCGGCATTATGTTCAGACACATACTTCTTTATCTCATCATATGTTGCCTTAGTCTCTGCAGATGTTATATCCACATCATCAAGTTCAATTGTGACATTAATGTAATCATCCGGCTTTTGTTTCAGTTGGGACAAAAGAACAACCGTCTCCACATGATACGTATTCGGAAACATATCCACGCAGCATATCTTCTCCACTCTATACCCTCTGGCCATAAATATCTGCAAATCCCTTGCCAGGCTTGTTGGTTTACATGAAATATAAACCATATTCTCAACACCATACTCTATGATTTTCCCGATAGCCTTCGGATGGATACCGTCTCGTGGTGGATCAAGAATTATATAATCCGGTTTTTCCTCTATCTCATCAAGCACCTTGAGGACATCACCTGCGATAAATTTACAGTTATCCAGACCATTAAGAGCTGCATTTTCCTTTGCTGCGCAAACTGCCTCCTCAACTATTTCGACACCTACTACTTCCTTACACACCGGTGCCATAAGCTGCGCGATGGTGCCGGTTCCGCTGTAGAGGTCGTAGACTGTTTTACCGTTTAGCGAATCCTTGTCATCTCCCAGGATAAACTCTCTCGCTGTCTCATAGAGCACCTCCGCTCCGAGTGAGTTGGTCTGGAAAAATGAGAATGGTGTGATTTTGAATTTCAGACCTAAGAGCTCCTCGTAGAAATATGAATCTCCGTAGAGCACCTCTGTGCCCTCGTTTTTGACCACATCTGCCACGCTGTCATTTTTTGTGTGTAAAACGCCCTTAAATCTGCCGTCATAGTGCCTGGTCAAAAGTGCATATCTAAAACCTGCGAGCAACTCCTCCTCGTTGAAGCCCTCTGTCTGTGTGCTAGTGACAAGGTCGACTATGATTTCACCGGTTTTTGTTGCCTTTCTGACAAGCAGATGCCGCAGATAACCCTTGTGTGTTGCTCTGTGGAAATATGGGATATTGTTTTTTGAAAAATAATCAAGTGTTGCCTTTAATATTGTCCTGAAATCCTCATCCACTATCTGACAGTCCGATACTGTCACAAGGTCATAAAAGCTTCCTCTTTTGTGCATGCCAAGCGCAAGAGGGCCATCCTTGTACTCATCACCGAAGGAAAATTCCATCTTGTTTCTGTATTCACTCTTTTTCGGACTTCCATGTATCCCTATAAACTCATATCCTGCCTCTTTTTCAGTTCCGATGGCATCCGAAATGAGCTTTTTCACCTGGGTAAGCTTCATATCTAGCTGCTTTTCATAAGGCACTGTCTGATATGTACAGCCCCCACACATTCCAAAGTGAGGACATGGCTCTTCTGTCTCCAGAGGCGATTTCTCAATTACCTCCATGAGTCTGCCCTCTGCCCTTTGATGCTTTACTTTATTTACAACAAATTCCACCTTCTGTCCCGGAATTGTATTTTTCACAATTACTCTGTCGCCGTCATCTGTAACGGCTATTCCCTTGTTTGGGAAGTCTACTCTTTCTACGGTTCCTGTTCCTCTAAATCCTTTTTTCATGTAATTCTTATCTCTCTTTATACTTTATTATTCCTTTGTATGCCTGACTGCAAATGCCTTGCTTCACACATAAAGAAAAATGAGGACTACATATGTAGCCCCCATTATCTAAAAACGATTATTTCTCTTCTTTAGTCTTTGGTGCCTCTTTTTCCTCTTCAGCATCATCATCGTCTTCATCCTCGAAGAAATCATCATCGAATTCATCATCATACTCATCATCGAAATCATCTAAATAATCCGGTGTAAAAAATCTGTAGATACCATATGCCGCTGCTGCCACTGCAACTAATACACCAATGATGGCAAATATGATAACAGCCTTGGAAGGCTTCTTGTCTTCCTCTTCTTTTTTGAGAAGGTCATTAAGCTTTGCCATGCTGAGTTTCTCTGCAAGCTTGTTGTCCTTTAATAATTCTTCAACTTTACTCATAATTCAATCCGCTCCTTTTCCAAAAGTAATTGTCAAATGCTATTTGTTAAATCCATTATAGCATATTATATCCAATTTTCCTATAAAAATTACAATAATTTTAGTCAATTTTTTTCAATTTGGCAAATGAAGCAAACATCTTTTTGGTACCGGCCTTGTCAAAGTCCACAGTGACCTCATAATCCCTGCCGCCTTCTACAATTGCCATGACCTCTCCCGCGCCAAACTTGATGTGAGATACCCTGTCCCCTACCTTATATGAAAGGCCTCCGGTGGTATTGGCACTGGCAAATGACTTCTGATTGCTCACAGGCGTGTAGACAGGTGTCCTTGTACGCTGTGTATTAAAGGTGGTCGCATACTCTATGCCGTATGTAGGTGTCTTTTTGAAGGCCTCCTTAGCCTTTCTGTAGGTGCTCTGTGAATTTCTTTCAAGGTCATCATCACGGCGCTTTGGCTCATAAACCTCGCCTGCCATAAGCTCACGCGGAATCTCCTTCACAAATCGCGATACCTTGTTGAACTGTGTCTCTCCACGCACCATGCGCATGCGTGCAGATGTGATGGTAAGATGCTCCTTGGCTCTCGTGATGCCAACATAAGCAAGACGCCTTTCCTCCTCTATCTCGCTTGTCGCATCATCACTAGTGATTGACATATAGCTTGGGAAAAGACCATCCTCCATACCCGCCAGATACACATTCGGAAACTCAAGTCCCTTAGCACTGTGCAGAGTCATAAGAACCACATAGTCGCTGTTTTCGTCAAGACCGTCTATATCGGCTACAAGTGCCACTTCCTCCAAAAAGCCACTGAGAGTAGGATTCTCCTCCCCTTGCTCGTAATCAACAGCCTTGTTTATAAGCTCATCAATATTCTCAATACGCTGCTCTGCTTCATCCGTGCCCTCAGCCTTCAGCTCATCGACATAGCCGGTCTCATCGATTATTGCCTGTATGAGCTGCGAAACCGAATCCATCTCGGCTCTCGCACGAAGTGACTGTATAAACATCACAAAAGGCTTTATCTTGCCTGCCGACCTCGCCATGCCCGGCACCTCATCGACATAGCGCAGTGCCGTATAGAAATCTATCCCCTTCTCAAGAGCATAGTCCGTCACCTTATTGATGCTCGTAGCTCCGATGCCGCGCTTTGGCACATTTATTATTCGCTTTACCGCAAGGTCATCATGGCCATTGTCAATAGTCTTTAAATATGCAAGGATATCCTTTATCTCTTTTCTGGCATAGAAATTCACGCCGCCGACAATCTTGTATGGAATGTTTGCTGCAATAAATTTCTCCTCGAAAAGACGCGACTGTGCGTTGGTTCGGTAAAGCACAGCACAGTCCTTATAGCGCGCCTCACCCTTTCTCACGAGTCTCGCTATCGAACGCGCCACATAATCCGCTTCCTCGAAGCCACTCTCAAGCTGTTCAAAGGTAATCCTGTCTCCGGCTCCGTTGTCAGTCCAAAGGCGCTTGTCCTTTCTACCCACGTTGTTGGAAATGACGCTGTTGGCGGCATCTAGGATATTCTGGGTAGACCTGTAATTCTGCTCAAGCTTTATGACCTTTGCATCTTCAAAATGCTTCTCAAAGTTTAAGATATTGTAGATATTGGCACCTCTGAACTTGTAAATGGACTGATCATCATCACCCACCACACACAGATTCTTATACTTCATGGCAAGAAGCCTGATAAGCTCAAACTGTACGGTGTTTGTGTCCTGATACTCATCCACCATGATATATCTGAAGCGCTCCTGATAGTAATCCAGCACCTCTTTATCCAGCTTAAAAAGCTCTACTGTCTTCACAAGCAAATCATCAAAATCGAGTGCGTTATTCTGCTTTAAGGCATTCTGATACTCCTTGTATACAAGTGCCTGCTTGCGCTTCACGAAGTCACCTGTGAAGCGGTTTTCAAACTCTATCGGATCAATCATCTCATCCTTTGCAGATGAAATGACATTTAAAAACATCTTTTCCTTATACATCTTGGTATCTATCTCAAGACGCTTGCAGATGTCCTTCATCAGAGCCTTCTGGTCGTCAGCATCATATATGGTAAAATTTGTGTCATATCCCAGCCTGTCAATATACCTGCGCAGTATACGTACACATGTCGAATGGAATGTAGAAACCCATATGCTTTCCGAACCATAGCCCACCATATCATCAATTCGCTCACGCATCTCTCCCGCAGCCTTGTTTGTAAAGGTGATTGCCATGATATTGTAAGGATTGACGCCACACTCATCTATCAGGTATGCAGTCCTGTATGTAAGAACCCTGGTCTTGCCACTGCCT
>OGXG01001297.1_pt1 | contig 12776 bp, 11 predicted proteins | sample 1576251 | NCBI WGS metagenome assembly OGXG01 (sample SAMEA3541533, study PRJEB24748) | human gut metagenome | biome: human gut; feature: human-associated habitat; material: faeces | place: China | collected 2012
AACGTCCCGGGAATGGGAACCGCCTGTTCAGGAATATTTCCAGCAGCAGGATGGTCGCCAGCCACAGGACGCAGAACCAGACGACCGATACGGTCGCCCGTTTCGACCACCAGGTGACCGTTACCAGCGTATTCCAGTATTGGCTCAGTTGGATCAGGAAAGCCGTCATCGGGACGGCCCACCGTGAACGCACAGCCTGTTCGAGATAGCCCATGTGTTTTCGTATGTATGAAGAAGGGGTGACGTTGCAGGCAAAAATAGTAAAAAAATGTCACATTCTGTCATTCCCTTTTATCGCCTTGTTTTTCCCGATTATCGGCCTTGTTCGCCTTTTTGGCGTGGTATGAGAACTTTATGGACGATTCGTAGCGATATTTACAAAAACCGATTCGTTCGTTCATACAGCCTTTTCTGGCAATCTTTTTCGGGCTGTATGGACTTTGAATCAGTAGGTTAATGAACTTTTGCAGCAAATTTTTCTAAACATTTTCAGCTATGAAGAAAAAACTACTTTTCTCAGCTTTTTTTGTCCTCGGGGCCGCTTTTGCAGGTTGCTCGGATGACGAAAAACCCGTGGATCCCGTTGCTTTGGCCGCACCCGTCCTGGCGGAAGACGCCGTAACGCAGGTATCGGTCGCCGTGACCTGGGATGCCGTGGAGAACGCCGCGTCCTACGCCTGTACGCTCGACGGCGCCGCAGGGACGATCGTGACGCAACCGTCGGTGCGCTTCGACGGACTGGAGCCCGGTCGCAGTTATACCGTCGAAGTAAAGGTGCCGGGCCGACCTATGGTGTCGGATTGGAGGTGGATCAGGTGTTTACTACCAACCTCCAACTCTCTTATAATCTGCCCCACTGGAAGCTGGGAGTGGAATACAGTCCTTCTCTTGCCTGGTATGGAGATATGAATGCAGAAAATGGTATGAAGCGGATCACTTCTGCGAGATGTATCAATTGCATTCCGGAAGTTGTACCGAAGAAGCGTTCTAATAATAAAAAATTAAAGCTTTTGATCACAAATAAGAGAATTGACTGGGGATTTAAGCAGTCAATTCTGATGATCCAGTCAAGATTGCAGCAGATCATGAGACGTACAGGTGATAAGGTCCTGCTGATTACGAGTACGATCCCTGCAGAAGGAAAGACAATGACTTCTGTGAATATGGCACTTGCATTTGCACAGGAAGGGATGAAAGTTGCATTGCTTGACGGTGATCTGAGAAAACCGTCTGTAAGTGAACTGATGAAGCTCCCGGAAGGACCAGGATTGACAGAATATTTCAGAGGTGAAAGTACGCCGGAGGAGATTCAGGTCGTGAAAGACGGGGCAACATTTTTCCGTGCAGGTCAGAAAAAGGGAAAGGTTTCAGGACTGATCGATGAGGAAAAAATGAACAGTCTGTTGGAAAAATTAAGAAAAGAATATGATGTGATCCTGATGGATGCGGCTCCTTCTTATGTATTTTCGGATGCGATGATCCTGTCATCCTATGCAGATAAAGTTTTGTATGTAGTAAGAGTTGATAAGGCAGATGCAAAAGAGATCCGGGTGGGAATGAATTCTTTTGAAGAAAAAGAGAAGCTGATTGGTTATGTGATCAACCGTGATACGGGCGGATATATTTCTCAGAGCGGATATGGCTATGGAAGATATGGTAAATATCAGAAATACAGAAAATATGCAGAACTGGATGAAGAAACGATGAATACCGAAGATACATTGTAAAAGTATCTGGCGAAGAGCCTCGGTTTTCAGGAAGTACGAGGGAGTAGATAAATGAATGAAGTGAGCAGTATAGGGAAATTCCTTGAGCCGTTATCGGAGGCATATGCTCATATTCCGTTTGAAGGATATGGGATTGCCGGGATTTTGAGCATCGTTTTACTGGCATTTTATGGAATGGTGATTTCAAGATTGAAGATTGCGGAAAGAAGGAAGATTCTGGTCAGAAGAGTCTGTGCATGGTGCGTGATTGTTTTGTATAGTGGAACGGTTCTCATCTGTAATTCTTTTTATGGACTTTTGTTCCTGCCGGTCGGAATCCTTTTTGCATGGCAGTGTATTGGGAAAAAGATGATTTTTAAAGCAGCCGGAGCGGCGGTGATGCTGAGTCTGTGTACGCAGACCGTACAGATGGTATTGTTGGAAGGAATGTTTGATATCAGGCATTTTCTACTGAATATTCCCTGGACGTTGATTGGAGCGGCATCTGTATTATTATGGCGGCTGCTTGCAAAGAAGAATAAGCCGGTTCGTTATATCATCCGTGGAATCATGATCCTGCTTGCACTGATTCTACTTGCAGGAATTTGTGCTTTTGGAGTTTATCATGTCCTGCGTGTCAGTGGTAAGCTCAATGCAAAGGATAATATCAGTGAGGTGGCTAGCATCACGTGTGTTAGTTGGTGTAGATGAGGTTTGAAGCTGGTATGATTTATTGAATGTTTCATATTGATAATCATAATGGTAAAGCGATGAGTTTCCGCTGAATGTCAGTTTTTTAGGAATAATATCCAAATCGAAACCAAAGTTATATGTCGATTTACGTGTACCATCTTCACTAGTCAGTTTGTCTCGATAATATTCAGGATTACCATCACCTGTTCCCCAACCTGATGCAGGCGAACCATCTTCGTTGTATGGATTCCATGTCGGACGTTGTGAGCGTGTACGATAGAATAATTCATAAGAACCAATCCATAATGATGGTTGCTGTGACCATGTATAGGTAGCACCGGCTTTCACATTTAAGAATGGGAAAATTTTGTAGGTACCGCTTACAGAGCCGTTGAAACGTTTGTACCCAGTTCCCTTAATCTGACCATCTTCATTGTAATATCCCATGCTGGCCATGTAAGTACCCTTATCATTTCCTCCGGTAATATTTACATAATGATCTTGTGTCAAGGCTGTATTAGCAAAAACGGCATCATCCAACTGACCACTATAATCCTTATAAAGAAGTTGTTTACCTTCATAATATGGGTCATCCATAACTAGCCAACCTTCATTTCTTAGATGAGAAGTTTCATCGGTTAGATATTTTACGTCGATAAGGTCATTTTGTGTACCATATCCAGTTTGAGTATCTACGCTTGCTGCTCCCGGTACGTTGTTTGTATAACGTTTATAACCCAGACGGTTATAGTAAAGATAATCGTGGGCATTACAGAAATCATATCCGTAACGTGCAAAGTTTACACCCAGTTTAAATTTATAGTTTACTGAAGCTTTACCTGCTTTTCCACTTTTTGTTTCTACAAGGATAACACCTCCGTTGGCACGTGCACCATAGATAGCAGTAGAAGCGGCATCTTTCAATACTTGTATAGATTCAATATCTGAAGGGTTGATGTCACTCATGCTTTCGCGAATAATACCATCAACAACAATCAATGCTTTACTATTACCACCGGTAATTGTTGCTCCACCACGAAGAGTGATATCAGGTTCAGCTCCAGGCTGTCCTGTTGTATTGATAACTCGCAAACCTGTTACAGAACCTTGTAAAGCCTGTCCTGCGTTACTCATAGCAGCATTTTTCAGAACTTGATCATCCATTTTTGAAATGGCCGTAGTTAATGCAGCTCGTTTCTGTGAACCACCATATCCGGTTACGACAACTTCTTCCAATGTTTGGGTATCTTCTTTCAGAATGATGTTAATCGGAGTACCATCCCATTTTATGGTTTGTGTAATATATCCTACGAAAGAAATTTCAATAACATCCCCTTTCTTTACGTTTGATAGAGAGAAGTTTCCATCAATGTCTGTAATTGTTCCATTTGTAGTTCCTTTTACTATTACAGAAGCTCCAATGACAGATTCGCCTGTTGCGTCTTTCACAATACCTTGACATATACCAGTTTGTTGTACAATGTCAATTTCAGATTCATTTTTTGATAAGTCCGCATATGCCATACCCGTAGATAAACTGCCTAGTAACAGCCACATACCGACTGACTTCATTTTTCTATTCATAATTCATGCATATATAAGGTTAAAGTTTGCGATTGATGATTCTTCAGTTAACTTAAGGCCTTTTTAAAATGAATTTTATTAATACGTCTATTTACATGTGGCAAATATAGAAATAAAAATTTGATGTCACAATTATTTGATAAAATATTTTATGAAATACCGATTTTATTTGTGTTGTATTTTTGTTTTTACCGATAGTTTATAAAGTTGAATTTCTTTTATTGTGATTCTGATTATACGTATAATGATAAAAATGTTATTTATATATGCTGATATTCAGCAATAAAAAAGGGGATATCATAATTGATATCCCCTTTTTTATTGAAATCTTTATATAATAAATTATTTTATAATATCTTTCAGTTTAATGCTTTGGAAAGTCATGTGAGCTACACTGCTTTCATACAATATACCGATAGTTTCTTTATCTATCATTGTCAGGCAGGAATATCCCCAATTGTATCCTTCATCTAACAGAAGCTGATGTTCCGGACTCCAGGTGTTTCCTCCATCCATGCTGATTTTAATCGTCATGTCTTTACGGGCATTTGTAGAATTGGGGTTGGAGAAAATTAAAAGGTCTTTACCCAATACATTATCTTTCGCTTTTACACTGATCAGACTGGCCATACATACGGGTTCTATCAAAGCAGTACGAGATGATTCGTGTTCCTTCCAAGTCTTACCTAAATCTTGTGTGGTATAAACGGCCCGGCTTCCTCCTCGGTTATCTCTCATGTTCAGCATTAAAGTGCCCGGCTCAAGCTCTGCCACTTGTGCTTCTGTGGTATTAGTACGTGCATGGTGGTGTATGGTCCATGTTTCTCCACGGTCTTTGCTATACATGATACCCGCATTGGGGATTCGGGTTTTGTCGATAAACTGAATGGGGAATACCAATGTACCATCTTCCATTGTGATGCCTCGTCCCGGTCCTTGTAATAAGAAATACCATTCCGGAAGCTTCACCTGTTCTGTGATATTGATCGGTTCAGACCAGGTTTTTCCATCATCTGTACTTTTGGCAAGTACCAATTGAGCGGTATGGTTCAAGTCCATTCCCTGGTGTGAACTCCACCATGCTCTTTGGTTACCCATTCCATGTGTCCATGCTGCCACAATCCATACGGTGTTGGTTTTGGTATCTACCAGGATGGAAGGGTCACCTACACCATTTTGAGCAGAAGGAAGCCCTCCGTATTCTTTGAATGATAGAGGCAAGCGCATTTTTTCCCATGTCTTTCCTCTATCTGTACTGCGGCTGAGACCTATGTCGATATGTTCTTGTAAATCTACACTGCTGTTGTAACGTACATCGTATACTCCCAGTAAAGTGCCTTTGTTTGTAGTAACCAGTCCGGGAATACGGAAAGCGGCTGAACCGTCATCACCGGCATGGCGAACTCCTACTGCCATTCTTTGTACGATTTTCTGTTCAGTCGCATTTTTTGTGGGGATAATTTTTCCATCACCTTTTACCTGGGTTACTTCTGCACAGATTTTTGTGTGTAGTGAAGCTGTTGGTTGCATTTCGATACTGATCCAGAAGAAATTATATCCAGGAAAGAGGTTCTGTTTTCCTTCCAGTGTCAGCGTATTGGTTTTAGGTGTTATTTCTGCTTTTTTTATAGAATAAGATGGATTAGCAGAAAGGGTTTGCCCCGGATTGTTGCTGGAAATGTATTCTACGGGTGCAAAGCGTTTTTTTCCTCTGTCTTGTGGAGCATCTGTTCCTCCATAATACAATTTAATAGCTTTGATTTGTGACAAAGGTACGTTCTTGTCGAAGGTGATAGTGACATTGTCAAGGGTCTTTGTTTCTTTGGCGTCGAGACGCAGATAAGCCAAGACATTATCATGTCTTTCTATTAATATCGGTACTTGTGGAGTTTTAACAAAGACAGTATCAGCAGCGTGCAGACCAATGGAAAGCATTCCGATACATAAGGATAATAGTTTTTTCATAATGCAGTTGCTGGTTTAGATTTTTACTTTAGCTATAAGTTTTCTTATTTTTCCTTCTCCAATTACAGGGGCATGTGGGTCTTCCGGATATACGATGGCAAATTGTCCGGGAAGCAAATCAACAAAGGTTGTAGGTACATCTGAATAGAGTGCACAATCACCTTCTTTCTGATACGCTTGTTTCAGTTGGTTTACATCTTCAATGGCTTTCCAACCGATACGTTCTTTCCCTTCCAAAAGAATATGTATATCAATGTAATCACGATGTACTTCCAGAACCTGTTCAGATTCTTTCACGCATGTGGGGTTAACATTGTTGATAAACAGGTTATCTCCATCCAGTTCTATTCTTCCACATGGTGTATGCAATAAGTCGTGACTCTTTACATAATCGAACAATTGTTTAAATAAAGGATGTAGCGGTTCAATTCTGCTACTATTTTGTAAATTGGAAACAATCATAATATATAAAAGTTTTTAGTTATTCCATATTGTCAGTTTTAGGACGTAAGAAATACAACTGTACGCCAAGAGCAATAGCCACCACGATGGCTAACATGGCAAAACCGACTCCTAAATTACCACTATCACCCCATCGTCCTAAAAGGTGAGTAATGAAAGCCCCGGCAGATACACCGATCATGTTCATTACTCCATAGGCAGTGGCTCGTTGTTTGTGAGATACAAATTGGCAGAGGATAGGCATGTTATTTGTATCAAAAATACCATAGCCGATACCAAATAGCAGTCCGGCACCTACTACTGCTACTAGATTATGTCCGAATCCTAATAAAAGTAATGACGGAATGGTCAATCCTAAACCGATAGCTCCGGTATATACGCGTCCGCGTAAATTTTTCTGTACCCATTTATCTGATAAAGGCCCTCCGATAAGGACTCCAATAAATGAAGACACGGCGATGGTTATAGTAGAGATAGGTCCAGCCTGTGACATGGGTAAATCAAGGTTTTCGGCAAACAAAGTTGGAAGCCAGTTTTTGGTAGCCCATCCGGGAAGGCTTGGAGCTGCAAAGTAGAGCAAGATTACCCAGAAAGCTACATTGGTCAGCAAGGATTTCAGACTGGTAAAGACGCTCTCTTTCTCTTTTTGCGGATTGGTTTGCAGTTTCTCTGTAGGAAGAATCTCTGTTTTTTTGTCATGTAAAAATAACATCAGAATTACGGCATAGGCAATTCCGATGATACCGAACCAATGGAAAGTGGTGTGCCAGGAAAAGGCATCGGCTACGGTTGCTCCGAATCCTCCGATGGCTTGTCCTGTGTACAAACCTGTCATATGGATACCTACGGCCAAAGAACGGGATTTTCCAGTATGATAGTCTGCAATCAAGGAAAGTCCGGCAGGGATGTAGAGTGCTTCGCTCACTCCCATTAAGGCACGTAGCCAGACAACCTGGTTGAATGTTTCGGCTATTCCCATCAGATAAGTTACGGAAGACCATACGAACAAACTTCCAACAATCAGCCATTTGCGGCTCAAACGGTCAGCTATGACGCCTGAAACGGGACTCATCAGTGCGTAAATCCAGAGAAAGATTGCCATCAGATAGCCGAAGTTGGTAGCTGATTGCAGTTCTACAATGTCAACCTGCATCGCATCTTTCATGGTGCTAAGCATTTGTCGGTCCATATAGTTAAGTAATGCCACTCCCCATAGTAGGCCTACTACAATCCACGGATAAATTTTTGAGTTTTTCATATATTATGGTTATTCAGTTAGCAATGTAACTTGCCGGATTATTCTCCGGCAAGTATTTCTTTACATAATGTATATCCTTTTATCATCATTCTTGGAATATGGAAAGGACCTTTAAAGAGGTTACCTTTCGCAGGTTGAGCTACTGTACCGTCACGATGCAGGTACCCGTACCATTCTCCAAATTCACTGTCAGGGAAATGAGCATATGTCCAATCACTGATTTGTTTGTGACGTTTCAGGTATTTCTCGTCCTTGGTCAGTTTATATGCATATAAGTTGGCAATGATGGCTTCTGTTTGTGGCCACCAGAATTTCATGTCTTGTGAATAATCCTGTGGAGGAAGATTCTTGCAATCCTTGAAATTGATGATGCCACCATACTGTTTGTCCCATCCCCATTCCCAAGACCAGTCAAGAATGGTCAGGGCCATGTCAATGAGTTCTTTGTTATTGTTCATGTTACGTGCTACATCGAACAGGAACCAAGAGGTCTCGATACAATGTCCCGGATTGATGGTACGGCCATTCATTGTATCGATAAATTCTCCTTTAGGGCCAACCATTTCCAGCAAAGCCTTGAATTCAGAATGCATGAAATAGTTTTTCAATGCATAAATGGATTCTTCAATCTGTGCATCGAGTTCAGGATCTGAAATTACTTTTTTGATACTGGAAGCCACATTGACCATAATCATGGTAATGGAATGTCCTTGTGCCTGAACCGTAGGTAAATATTTCGGTTCAAGTATACCTGGAGTATTCAGGAAGTGGCGCATGCGCTTGAACAAATCAAGTGCTTTTTGGGCATATTCTTTATTACCGGTAGCCAGTGCATATTCCGACATGGCGATGGCGGCAAAACTCTCAGAAAATACATATCTTCTTTTCCGGAGCGGAGTTCCGTCTGCTGCTACCTCGAAATACATTCTTCCATCAGTATCGAAGCAATGCTTTTCAATAAAGTCGAGTGTAAGCTTGGCAGCATCCAGCCATTCAGGATTTTTTTCTATATTGTTATATGCGTACGAGCAAATGAAAGCAAAGCGTCCCTGAAACCAGACCGATTTAGTGGTGTCAATAAGTTGACCGTTACGAGCCACGCAGGTGTATATGCCACCGTGTTCTTTGTCAAGACCATTCTTTAACCAAAATGGCATGATGTTATGGGTGAGATCTTCTTTGTAGTTCTCAGCCCAATATTTAGCGTAAGTTTCTATAGACATAAGAATGGATTTAGAATTTGTTGCAACGATCAAAGAAGTTGATGGCTTCCAGTTCTGCCTTCATGCGTGCTTCTTCTTCGTCTGTCATATTTTGGAACGGAGTACGGTTCTTACCTAAATCCAGCCCGATGAGCTTCATGATTCGTTTACCACCAACGATATTACCGCGGTAATGGCAAATCACGTTGATTACATCCTGAGAGAAGTTCTGCAGTTCGCGTGCTTTTTCGATGTCACCAGCTTTCCATGCGTCGATGATGCCCACCAGGTTGATTCCGTTATAGTTAGTTGTACCGCCGATACCACCTTGTGCACCACCCATAGCTAATGATGGAAGAATTGTTTCATCCTGACCGTGCAGCATGTCGAATTTTCCGTTCTTGTACAAGCGGCACTGGTTGTATTCGTAAATGCTTTCGTATGTATATTTGATACCTGCGAAGTTAGGAATACGTCCGTCTACAGCTTTCAGTAATTCTACCATCGGTAAGAAAGCACCATTGAATGCCGGAATGTGATAATAATAGAAAGGAAGATTTGGGGCTCCAGCCGCAATTTCTTCACAATATTTCACCAGCTCTTCAATGCGACCAATTTTCGGGAATGGAGGAGCCATGGCACCGATACCCCATGCACCAATCTTCTGAGCATGTTCGGCCAGCATTTTGCTTGCTTTTACACAGCAGCTTCCTACGTGTACAATTACCTTGAAACCTTCGGGAGCAGCTTTCACCCATTCTTCTGCCAGTTTCATACGTTCTTCTTCGGTCAGCATGTAGCCTTCACCAGATGAACCGTTGATAAACACACCTTTCAGTCCATTTTTTGCTAACATTTTTGCATAAGCAGCAATGGGTTCGTAATTTACTTCACCATTTTCATAAAATGGAGTAAATGGGGCATCAATTAAGCCAATAATCTTTTCCATAATATTATATTTAATAAATTAGTTTATTTAATAATCGCAAAAATAAGGATATAATTTTTATATTACAAGGTTTTATGTGCTTATTTTGAAATTATTCTTCTTTTTTGAGAGGATAAACTGTAATTTTTGGAGTTCGTATGCCTGGTTTTATTTCTCCGCATATCATATATAAACAACCTTCACGATACAGCAGGATGCCTCCTGCACGTGCCATGCCTGAAATATTTACTTTTGTGGTCCATGTTTTATGGGTAAAGTCATAAAATAAAATATCATCATTAAATTTGTACCAAGAGGGGGCGTGAGTTAAATAATCTTTTCCTGCTTTTCCATCCAGTGCGTTTTTGAAGATACGATAATTAACTCCTCCTGTTAGGATAAGTTGTGTGTCTGTCTGTATACCGCTACCTCCTGCCATACAGCGTTTTTCCTTGTTTCCCTGATAAGGTATGTGAGAATCATATTCCCATTTGTCGGTTTGGGGAGTATAACATAATATGTCATGTGAAAGAATACTGGCAGAAGAATCCGATGGAGCTTGAAAACCTCCAATCAAATAAAGCTTCTTTCCATCATTGACCAAAATAGGTTGTACTCGTTGAGGCCCAGGGAAGGAAGATAGTTTTTGCCATCTGTCACATGTTTGTAAATCCAGTTTGTATAATGCGTTTTGTCGCAGTTGTTGATTTCCTCCTGTGATGTAGATACATTCATTCAACATTGTGGCGGAGGCGTTGTCTATTGTTTCAGGAAGAGAAGGTAGCTGGTGGATTTGAAAGCTTTCAGAGGAAGGATCTTTTTGAATCCGAAATACACTGGTCAGACCAGAATCTGCATTCATTCCCCCAATGCAGACTAGTCCCTGAGGTGTTTCTACACTGCAACCATAAGCTACGGAACAGGGCAGATCAGAGATTCTTGTCCAACGAGGAGATGCGGCATGAATATCCAGTGCATAGCATTGATTGTAATAGGCTTTTTTTCCTCCTTCGGCTGCAGGAATTGTCGGGAAATTGCAACCTCCCCCCACAATTAGCCAGTTTTTTATAAAGCCAGCGAAAGGTGCAGATACGCCTTTTGTAATAGGGTAATCAGGAAGCAGCGTAGGAACTTGTGCCATATTTATTGTGCATTGGGCAATTAGTATGCCTAAAATCAAAAATAATTTTTTCATAACGACGTTTTTATCAGGTTTATAAAAACTCATGTATGCTAAAATAAGCATAATATTTAAAACAAGGGCTATTTAATGAAAGATTTTTTTGAGAGTATCCCGATATAATTAATACTTTGTTTTATTGTATGGTGTTATTAATTTTATTATTTTAGCAGTTTTATTATTAGGGATAAGTTAATAATGGATTTCTAATTTTACACTCCTAAATATAGTAATTTATTAATAAAGTATAGGATTAAAAATAGGATATAAATATCTCAGAATATAGATTATTATAGGTTTAACCCCAAATACTATGACTATGGTACAAAGATTAATAGAAGGATTAGGAAATGGAACAAAGAATATGCTTACTCAGAAGCGTATTATTACTTATCTGATGCATAATCATTCATCTACTATTCCTGACCTAGCAAAAGATATAGATTTGAGTATTCCTACTGTGACCAAGTTTGTTATGGAGTTGGTAGAGGAGGGGTATATTATGAATTATGGAAAACAAGAAACAAGTGAAGGTAGGCCTCCTAATCTTTATGGATTGAATCCTGATTCTGCCTATATGGTAGGAGTCGATATCAAAGCATCTTGTTTGAATATTGGTCTGATGAATTTTACGGGTGATATGGTTGATATTCAGATGGGAGTTGAATGTCGACTTTCCAATACATTAGAAAGTCTGGAAGAACTGACCCGGCATATTTGTAATTTTATCGATAAGCACAAAACTATCAGAGAAAGAATCCTTCAGGTTGGGGTAAATATTTCAGGACGGGTAAATCCTGAGGAAGGATATAGCTTTAGTATGTTTAATTTTGAAGAGCGTCCTTTAGCAGAGATTCTGGGTGAGAGAATAGGGATTCCTGTTAGTATTGATAATGATACTCGTGCAATGGCTTATGGAGAATTATTGAAGGGTGCTGTGAAAGGAGAAAAAGATATTGTTTTTATCAATATTAGCTGGGGGTTAGGTTCTGCTTTTATTATTGATGGAAAAATCTATACAGGCCGTTCCGGTTTTTCAGGTGAATTTGGCCATTTTAGTGTGTTTGATAACGAGATAATTTGTCGTTGCGGAAAAAAAGGCTGTCTGGAAACAGAAGTTTCAGCCTCGCCGATTTCCATTCCGACCAGCAGTCTGGACAAACCTTGTGTATTTCCTTGGCAACCACCAATGATCTGTACATTTTTAATCACGTTGTCCTCCGAGTCGACAATCATCATTTTAGAACATACCCCACCAGTCGGAGTATAAGTAACACGTTGTCTATTCATCCTTTTCTACTTCCATTATAATTCATGTAACGGGGCACAAAGATAGAAAATTTAAGACAACTACCAATCCTTAAGTATTGACCTAATTTCACAAAAGAAATAAATTATTCAATATATATCGGGAAGCATAGTGCATTATCCGAAAAGAATGCTTTCCTTTGTATCAACAAACAATGAGAGATTATATCGATTTGATTTTTCACATGTATCTTCTCAATTACATATTGAGCATTTTCATCTCTGATAAATAACTTCCTTACATTCGATTATTGAATTATTAATTTTTTTATTTTTATATTTATGAACATGTATATTGGTAACCTTAGCTATAACGTTAGGGAATCGGATTTAAGAGATGTAATGGAAGAGTTTGGAACAGTTGATTCTGTAAAACTTATCATCGATCGCGATACAAGAAGGTCTAAAGGTTTTGCATTTGTCGAAATGCCGGAAGATTCCGAAGCACAAAACGCAATCAGAGATTTGAACGGAGCCACTTACGAAGGCC
>OGXG01001304.1_pt1 | contig 12732 bp, 11 predicted proteins | sample 1576251 | NCBI WGS metagenome assembly OGXG01 (sample SAMEA3541533, study PRJEB24748) | human gut metagenome | biome: human gut; feature: human-associated habitat; material: faeces | place: China | collected 2012
GCCGTAGGCGAGTTTTGATTTTTGTTTTACAATAGGCGGCGGAGCAAAATAAGAACTCTCAACGTGTTTGCATGAAAATTTTTCGGCTGCATGGGGATAAAATGTAAAAACAAAAAAATATCGAAAAATTTGTAATAAATATGTAATATATCTTCATGAATATGTTATAATCAAAGTAACGTGCGAAAAAACAGAGAAGTTCGGAAGGAGATATTTAATGAACAAGAAGTTAATAAGTATTGTGACAATTATGGCAATGCTTGTGGTTATGATTATACCTGCATGGGCAGACGGCGGTGATAACACAGGCGACGACAATTTTGGCGCAGCTATTTATGTGAAGAAAGATGGCGTAGAGGGTGCATACACATTAGGAACAGCTAAGGAATTTAAGCTAGAGTTCTGGGCATCAGGCATTGTTGGAAAGCAGGTTGTAAGAACTGTTTCAGTAACAGGCGACAATCAGGTATCATCTATTGAATACAAAGATGGCGGAGAGTGGTACGACATTAGCGGATTTAATAAGGAAATGACTATTGCAAGTAATGATTTAGACAGAACTATTAGAGTCGTTTTTGATAAGGAAGGTAGATATACAATTTCTTATGGATTGGTGAATACAGAAGGTCAGGATGTTGTAAAGGATCAGTTAAATATTGAAATAGCAGACGGACAGATTAAAATTGTTAAAGAAACTGAGACAACTACATCGGCAGTGGCAGAAACAACTACAACAGTAGCGGCAGAAACAACTACACCTGCAACAGCAGAAACAACTACAGTTGCAACAGCAGAAACAACTACAACTGCAACAGCAGAGACAACTACAGTTGCAACAGCAGAGACAACTACAACTGCAGCGGCAGAAACAACTACACCTGCAGTAGTAGAGACAACAACATCAGCAGCAGTAGAAACAACTACAACAACAGCAAAGACAACTACAGTTGCACCAACACCAACTACAACTGCAAAGGTAACAACAACTCAGAAACCTACAGCACAGAAAGTTAGCGTTGGGAATACAAGGATAACAAAGATCGTAAAAACTAAGAAGAGTGCCAAGGTAATTTATAAAAAGATTGCAAAAGTATCAGGATATCAGCTTCAGTTGTCTAGATCTTCAAAATTCAAGAAGGCAGTAACAAAGACAACTAAGAAAATTAGCTATAAATTTAAAAAGTTAAAGGCAAATAAAAAATATTACGTAAGAGTTAGAGGTTATGTAAAGACTTCAAACGGTACAACTTACGGAAAATGGAGAAAGAAGAAATTTAAAACAGCAAAATAATGTGACGGATAAAGAATGAAAGAAGGAAAAAATGAAATCTTTAAAGAGAACAATTGGAATAATAATCGTGATGGCGGCTATTATTTCAGGACTTCAATTAAAAAGTGAATTGGCTTATGGAGCAACACCTACGATTTCTAAAAGTACAGTAACATTAGAAAAGGGTAAAAGAAAAAAAATAAAAGTTAAAAATGTTTCAGCGAGAACGAAAGTTAAATGGAGAACATCTAATAAATTTGCAGTTACTGTTTCAAAAAAAGGTAGAATTAGAGCTGTAAATTATGGAACTGCAACAATTACTGCAACTTGTAAATCAAGAACAATGACTTGTAAGGTTACAGTTCCTGATACTTCTAAGAATGTTGTCATAACGAAATATCCTACAACATTAACAGAAGGCCAGACAGGTATGGTTGTAGCAAAGTCAGTTAATAAAATTTCATATATGTCTTCAAATGACTCAATAGCAAAAGTCAATAAAGAAGGTACTGTTGAGGCGTTAAATCCGGGTAAAGCGGAAATAACAGCGAAATCCTCACAGGGATATAGCAAATGTACAATAAATGTTTTGTCAAGTGATGTAAATAACAGATTGTATGATTCTAACGGAATCAGTATTAAGAAAGTTAACGCTGACGGAACAAAGGTTAACGGTTTTGTAAGCCAGGCAAAAGGTCAGAATTTTACTGTTATGGTAGATGGAATAGACGAAAGTAATGTTAAGTCATGCAAGTGGAGCGTTGGGAATAGCGATGTTGTTTCAAAACTTTCAGCAGTAAGTGGAAGCAAGCTTAAAGCTACTTTGAAAGCAGTAAATGAAGGCAAAGTTAACATTACAGCAAAGGTTACATACAAAAACAAAAATGTTGTTACATATACAAATACAATTTATGTTTCAAACCCTGAAACGGAAGTTCAGAAGTTAATTGTTTATGGAACAGCATTAGGCAATGAAAGACAGCAGTATATTTCTTTTAAAGGTTTAGGAGAACATAGTACTATTACTTGGACTAATTCAAACAAAAAATGTGCCACTTTAACAACTTATGAAAAGAAAGCGGCAGTTTTAGGCACAAAACCGGGAACGGGTACAATTACAGCAAATGTAGATGGAAAAGTATTCAACATAAGGTATACAGTTGTTAATCCAACAGTTAATAATTTAAAGGCAGTTATAAAAAAAGGTGAAAAAGTACAGTTTCCTATTTTGGGTGACACAGGTACAGTTCCTGAATTTACAAGCAGAAATGAAAGCGTTGCCACAGTTTCAAGCGATGGTGTCGTTAAAGGCGTAAATTCAGGAGTTACATATGTTGATGTAAAAATCGGAAATATTCACAAGTCTTATAGAATCGAAGTATATGCAAAAGGTATGTACAAGATTGTAAATAGGGCTATGTACATAGTTAATCATTGGAAATATAGTCAGCCAAAAAGAATGAGAAAAGGATACTATGATTGTTCAGCTTTGGTTTGGAAAGGCTATAAATCATACAAGCACTACAACAAGAAACTTGGAAGTGGTTCTTATGCAAAGACAGCAGCAAGCCTGTTTGATTATTTAAAAGAAAAAAATCAAATAGTATATTATGGTTTTATTGACATAGATGATATGAAACCGGGTGATTTGATTTTTTACGGAGATTACAATGCGGCAGTAAAATACAGCACACCAGGAAGAACTTTAAATATCTATCATGTATCTATGTATGCAGGTGCAGGCAAAGTGGTAGAAAAAGGTGGACAGACTATTAACTACAATAATATTTCGCATATAGTTGGAATAGGAAGAGTGGTAGACTAATGGAATATAATGTTGGAACAGTAGTAACATTAAAAAAAGGGCATCCTTGTGGAACTAATGAATGGGAAATTATAAGAACGGGTGCAGATTTTAAGTTGAAATGTAAAGGCTGCGGTCGTATAGTAATGGTTCCAAGAAAAACTTTCGAAAAAAGCGTAAAGAAGATTTTGCAGTAAATAAAAAAACGAAAGCTTTGTTTAAAACCAAAAGATTTCGGAAAAAAATTCACAAAATGAAAAAAAGTCCTTGAACACAGGGACTTTTTTTGATATTATAGTAATTCGTGATATATATTAATTACGCATAACGAGTATTCGTTATGATCCTTGCTTTTTCAAACGAAAAGGCCAGAGACCAAAAGGAGGTAGAAGCATGAACAAATATGAATTAACAGTTGTTGTTAGTGCAAAACTTGATGATGAAGGAAGAACAGCTGAAGTAGAAAAGGTAAAAGCACTTATCGAAAAGTTCGGTGGTACAATTACAAAGATCGAAGAAGCTGGTAAGAAGAAATTAGCTTACGAAATCCAGAAGATGTCAGAAGCATTCTATTACTTCATCGATATTGACACTGAAAACACAGATTTTCCTAGCGAGTTAGAAAGCCAGCTTCGTATTATGGAAAATGTTATCAGATTTATGACTGTTGCAGTAGAAGCATAGTTTGATACATTAGAGAGGTATAATATGAATAAAGTTATTCTTATGGGTCGTTTGACTCGTGACCCTGAAGTTAGATATTCAACATCAGGAGATAATCAGTTGGCTATTGCGAGATACACATTAGCAGTAGATCGTAGATTTAAGAGAGATGGAGATCAGAGCGCTGACTTTATCAGATGTGTAGCATTTGGTAAAAGCGGTGAATTTGCTGAAAAATATTTCCATCAGGGAACTAAGATAGTTGCCGAAGGTCGTATTCAGACAGGCAGTTATCAGGACAAAGATGGTAAGACAGTTTACACAACAGAAGTAGTTGTTGAAAACCAGGAATTTGCAGAAAGCAAAGCTACAGCAGATAGCAATAATAACTATCAGCCACAGCAGCAGCCGGTTGCATCACAGCCAACAGCACCTGCAGGAGACGGTTTTATGAACATTCCTGACAGTGTAGATGATTCAGGTTTACCATTTAACTTTTAACAGATTCGAATAGAATCTCATTAACGAAAATAGGAGGTCAAGTTATGCCATATAATAAGAGTGAAAGACCAGATTCTCCAATGAGAAGAAGAGGCGGTCGTAGAAGAAAAAAAGTTTGTGCATTTTGTGCTAACGAAAACAAGGCAATCGATTATAAAGATGTAGCTACATTAAAGAGATACGTATCTGAAAGAGGAAAAATTCTTCCTAGAAGAATCACAGGAAACTGTGCTAGACATCAGAGAGCTCTTACAACAGCTATCAAGAGAGCTAGAAATATCGCATTAATGCCATACACAGTAGAATAATCGCGAAGCACACAAGCAACGTGTGCCCAGTGCTACAAATAAAAAGAAGTGGAACCACTTATGCTTGCATAAGAGGGGTTTCACTTCTTTTTATTTGTAGCGGCTGACGCATGCTGCGACAGCCGCGTGCTTATAGACATTCTCTTCATCATTCCCCCATACCCCAAAAGTATATGATAGATGATAAAGAGAATGTCTATAAGAAGTGCGGGCATGTTTCTGGATAATTACTGAAAAGTAAGTGCGGACAAAGATATTTCCCAGTAGTGGGAGAGCCCTTTTTTTATGCTAGTGTCACTTTTAGTGACTCTTTTTTTGAAATAAATTTAACAGCAAACTTGCTAATTTTCATTCTTCTAAGTGTTTCCATTCCTACATCTTTGTCAAGTCTTCCTGGTCCACTGTTTTCATTCCATTCCTTACCAGCAATGCGGCAACTTTGTCTGTATCCTCGTCCTTGACACGGAATACCATAAGGGCATCATCTGTGCCTCTTGCAAGAAAAGCATACACATAATCTACACTGTAGCCGTTAGAAGCAATAACGTTCATTGCCTTAGCCATTGAACCGGGTTCATCCGGAAGCTTAACGCCAATAACATGTGTAAGGTTACAGATCCAATTGTTGTCTCTTAAAAGAGTAAGAGTATTAAATGGATCATCTACAATAATACGGATAATTCCAAAATCACTTGAATCAGCAATTTGGAATGCACGCATATCTATTTTGTGTTCAGCCAAAAAGTTGGTAAAGTTTGCAATATTACCCGGCTTATTTTCAACGAATACTGAAATCTGATGAATATACATATTAAAACCTCCTAAATTTTACGTTTATCAATAACACGAACGGCTTTTCCTTCAGAACGTGTAATGGACTTAGGTTCAACTAATTTAACCTTAGCATAAATACCAAGCATGCTCTTAAGAGCAGCAACAATTTCCTTCTCCTTAGATTCGATTGAGCTAACTGTATCAGAGAACATTTCAGGTGTTATTTCAACCAAAACTTCCATAGTATCACTATTGTTTACACGGTCAACAATAAGCTGGTAGTTAGCCGGCATTCCCTGTTTAATAAGAACTTCTTCAACCTGAGAAGGATAAACATTAACACCTTTGACAATAAGCATATCATCTGAACGTCCCATAAGTCTGTGAATACGGGCATGAGTACGTCCGCATTTACACTTCTCTCTTGTAATATAAGTAATGTCTTTTGTACGGTATCTGATAAGTGGAAATGCTTCTTTAGCAAAACTTGTAAATACTAATTCACCAATCTGTCCGTCAGGAACAGGTTCAAATGTGTCAGGATCTACGATTTCCGGAATGAAATAATCTTCACAAATATGCATACCATTCTGTTCTTCACATTCAAAAGCAACACCCGGACCTTCAATTTCAGTAAGTCCATAAATATCATAAGCCTTAATGCCAAGTCTGTTTTCAATATCAGCTCTCATATCCTCTGACCAGGCTTCAGCACCAAAAATTCCGGCTTTTAATTTTATCTGGTCTTTGATACCACGTTCTTCAATTGATTCAGCCAAATATGATGCATAACTAGGCGTACAACAAAGAATTGTAGAACCTAAGTCAGTCATAAACTGAAGCTGTCTGTCAGTGTTACCTGATGACATAGGAAGTGTTAAAGAACCAACCTTCTGTGAACCACCGTTTAATCCGAAGCCACCTGTGAAAAGACCATATCCATAAGCTACGTGAACTACATCTTCATCTGTTCCACCGGCAGCCACAAGGGCTCTGGCACATCCATCTTCCCACATATCAATATCTTTCTTAGTATAAAAATCTACTACACGCTTACCTGTTGTACCTGAAGTTGAGTGAATACGTACACAATTTTTAAGAGGTACTGCTAATAAGCCGTATGGATAAGCATCTCTTAAATCGTCTTTCGTTAAAAAAGGTAACTTAGAAATATCTTTTAAAGATTTTATATCGTCAGGTGTTACACCTTTTTCCACCATTTTTTTTCTGTAAAAAGGTACATTCTCGTATACTCTTTTTACCACGTCTAAAAGTCCGTCTGTTTGAATCTGCTCAATCTTTTCACGAGAGGCAGTTTCAATTTCTTCCTGAAAATATTTTCCCATTGTTTCATTCCTTTCTGTCGTTCAAGTATAGTAATATAATTTTACAACATATAACGCTTTAAAGCAATAAAGTACAAGAAACAAAATTAACAAAAATAGCCATAAATAAATAGTAAAAATACATAAAAAAACCAACTAAAAAAATTTTTACAAGCAAAGATGTGTTTTTTTATGGGGCAAAAAGCCTAAAAAAATTGCACAAAAGGGGGGACAAAAACGCCCTTAATAAAAACGTTTTTCCTACCATAAAATCTAGCAATTGCAAAAATTATATGATATAGTGATTTTTAGTATAGAAAATGAAAATAAAACGAATAAAAAATATATCCGAAGATAATGCGAGGAGGAGAAAAATGTCAAATAACTTAAAGGGAAATCCTGTTGAAGGATTTGCCGAGAAAAGCCGTGAAGCGGCAGTAGAGGGAATAGTTTTACTTAAAAATGAGGGAAATGTACTTCCGTTAACAGAAGATGATAAAATTTCAGTTTTTGGAAGACCAATGATTGAGTACTACAGAAGCGGAACAGGTTCAGGAGGAGCTGTAAACGTTGAATACACAACAAATATTTTGGACGGATTTGAGAATAGCAACCTTAACCTTAATAAGAAAATAGTTGAAGATTATAAAGAATGGTTAAAGGATCATCCATTTGATAATGGTGGTGGTGGCTGGGCATGCGAGCCATGGTTCCAGAAAGATATGGAAATCACAGCAGATTATGCAAAGAAACAGGCAGAATCAACTAACAAGGCTGTATACATTATCGGACGTACAGCCGGTGAAGATAAGGACAACGCCAACTGGGTAGGAAGCTATCTTCTTACAGATGAAGAAAAAGAAAACCTTAAGAACATAACAGAAGCATTTGAGAATGTTTGTATAGTACTTAATGTTTCAAATATTATTGACCTTAAGTGGATTAACGATGAACAGTTTAAGGGTCATATTAAGTCTGTAGTTATTGTATGGCAGGGCGGTATGGAAGGTGGAAATTCTGTAGCAGATGTACTTTCAGGAAAGGTTACACCAAGCGGAAAATTACCTGATACAATTGCTTATAATATGGAGGATTATCCGGCAAACGACAATTTTGGCAACGAACTTACAAACCTTTACAAAGAAGATATTTATGTAGGATATCGTTATTTTGAAACATTTGCACCTGAAAAAGTTCAGTTTGAATTTGGTTTTGGACTTTCATACACAACATTTGATATTGAAACCATATCAGCAGATGCAGATGATGAAAAAATCACATTAGAAGTTAAAGTAACTAACACAGGTGATAAGTTCTCAGGAAAAGAAGTTGTTCAGGTATATTACGAAGCACCACAGGGAGCTTTGGGACAGCCTGCAAGACAGCTTTGCGCATACGAGAAAACAGAAAATCTTGCACCGGGTCAGAGTCAGACATTAAAGATTGCTTTCGATATTAACGGAATTGCTTCATATGATGATTCAGGAATTACAGGACATAAATCATGCTATTTATTAGAAGCAGGAGATTATAATTTCTACGTAGGTAACAGCGTAAAAAATAATAAACTAGCTTATACATATAAAATTGAAGAGCTTAAAGTAACAGAACAGCTTTCAGAAGCTGCTTGCCCAAATGATGATAATCTTACCTTAATGAAGCCGGGCAAAAGAAAAGAAGATGGAACATATGAAATAATATATGTACCATCACAGAAGCCAACAGTAGACATGGCTAAGAGAATTGAAGAAAATCTTCCAAAGGATATGGAAATTACAGGTGATGTAGGAATTACATTACAGGATGTAAAAGCAGGTAAAAACACTATTGAAGAGTTTGTTGCCCAGCTTACAGTTTCAGAATTAGCACAGATTGTTAGAGGTGAGGGAATGAGTAACCCTAGAGTTACAACAGGAACAGCTTCAGCATTTGGTGGTTTAAGCGATACATTGTTCGCATACGGAATCCCTGCAGCATGTTGCGCAGATGGACCTAGCGGACTTAGAATGGAAGGAAAGGCTACACAGCTTCCTATTGGAACAGCGCTTGCAGCTTCATGGAATCCTAAACTTGTAAGAGAGCTTTATACTATGGAAGGTCAGGAATTATATAGAAATGATGTTGATACTTTACTTGGACCTGGCGTAAATATTCACAGACATCCTTTAAACGGACGTAACTTTGAATATTATTCAGAAGATCCATACCTTTCAGGTACAATTGCAGTTGCTTCAACAGGCGGTATTAAAGACGGCGGAGCATGGGGCACAATTAAGCATTTTGCATTAAACGGTCAGGAATCACATAGATTTAAGATTGATGCAGTATGCTCAGAAAGAGCAATTAGACAGATTTATCTTAAAACATTTGAAATGGCAGTAAAAGCCGGAACAGTTAAGGCATTAATGACAGCCTATAATCCTATTAACGGACATTGGGCAGCTTCAAATTACGATCTTTGTACAACAATTCTTAGAAATGAATGGGGATATGACGGTATCGTTATGACTGACTGGTGGGCTAAGATGAACGACGTTGTAGAAGGTGGAGAAGAATCAAATCAGGATACAAGAGACATGGTTCGCTCACAGAATGACTTATATATGGTTGTAAACAACAACGGAGCAGAAGTTAATTCAAACAATGATAATACTGAAGAATCAGTTAAGGAGGGAAAGCTTACTGTTGGAGAGCTTCAGAGAGCAGCAATTAATATTTGTAACTTTATTCTTTCAGCACCTGTTATTGAAAGAGAATTAATTGACACAGACGTTGCAAAACATTACGATTCAGTTCCAAATGATCAGGCCAAGTATGAAGTATTTAACATTGAAAAAGACAATAAGGTAATGTTCAATAGCGGAGCAGAAGCAACATTGGAAGTTGAAGACGAAGGGGAATACACAATTATTGTAAATATTGCATTTGACAAGTCCAACTTATCCCAGTCAACAGTAAATGTTAATGCCAATGGTACAACAATGGTTGTAATTCAGACTAATGGTACAGATGGCAACTGGATTACACAGAAACTTTGCAAGGTTAAACTTGACAAAGGCGTGTATAACTTAAGACTTGAAGAAGTACTAGCAGGAATCAAGGTTAAATATATTCAGTTTAAGAAGATTCCTAAGAAAAATAAATAAATGTAAAAAGCATACAGTCTATTATGATTGGATAGTCAAAGCATAGCATATAACAATTGAAAAAGGTCTGCTGGAGATATTGTTCCAGCGGGCTTTTTCTTTACTCCTTTAGAGGGGGAACTTAATGTTTGGCATATAACAGAGAAAAAATAATGAAATGGTGCAAAATCATAAGAAGAATAAAAACGGTTTTATAGTAAAAACATTATAACACCAAATAATTGTACAAAATGCATAAAAAGAAGCAGACAAAATGTGCAAAAAACATAGGATAAATGTATAAAAAACAGGTTAGGTTATGAAAAATAAACAAAAAGTATATAACATAACCTATGGGTAGTTGAAAAAAACTTTTTAATTTGGTAAAATTATCTGATAAAGGATAATTAATCGAAGGGATTCGACAAGATCTTGGATGAAAGGAGAAAAAACATGAATATTTCAAAAAGGAAACAAGGAATACTCGCAATAATATGTACTATTGCGATGATTGTAACATCAATTACGGTGTACAATCCAAGGGAGGTAAAGGCTGATTCATCAGCAACAGTTGATGGAAAACAATATTCAGCAACAGTAAAAGATAGAGGAGAATGGACAGGGTTTGATTGTCAGGGAATTTTTGATAGTGCCAGGATTCATTTTGCATGGGAAATTGATGTAGATAAAGATACTATTACTGCATCAATAGGAGAAACTAAGTTAACAGTTAATGAAAAAAATCCTAGAGGAATGTGTATTCCATTGTCAGATGTAACTAGTTTAGAAGCAGGAAGTTATGATATTGTAATTAAAGCAACAACGGTAGCTTCAGAATCAGCAGAAGCAAAGGAAATATCTGCGACAGCAACGTTAAAGATTGAAGTGCCAGAGGAAACAACAACAAGAGATCCTTCAGTGGTAGTCTGGAAAAACATTATTGGTGGCACAGGATATTCATATAATGATAATACAACCGTGCAAGTGGTTAGCGTACAAAAACCAGAATTTGCAAGTGAGCAGGGTATATATATGACTGTTACTGGAACAATAGAAAGCATAAGCATTAATGGAGTTGATTCAGAAAAGTATGCACTACAAGGTGGTGGTGCAGTTGTATACTTATCAGGATTAGTAAAAGGTGAAAATACAATAAACATAAAATATGCTGGAGGGGAAGCAACAGTTATAATAAAAAATGAAAATAAAACTATTTACACAGTTTCAATTGATGGAACAGAAAAACAGTACGAAGAAGGTGCAACAATTGCTGTACCAGCTGATGGTCAGGGTTACTACGATGTTACTAAGAAATTAGCTTATGCTCCAGGAGCAGTATTCGCAGTAAATGAAAATATGACTTTAAAGAGCATTGAATTAAATGTAACAATGACAAAGGGAGCAAGTATCAGATTAGCAGCTCCAACAGGTTTAAGATTCCAGACAACTGTTAAATCAGGAAATGGAATTGCTGCAGATGAAATCTTAAATTCAAAAACAGTAACAACAGGTACACTTATTACAACATTAGATTTGTACACAACTCATGGAAACACACTTACAAAGGAGAGTGCTAGTATTTATACTGTTCTCGATATTGCAAATAATGGATGGTTTGGTGAAGAATCAAATAAGGAGACAGGAAAGTTCTGTGGTTCAATTATCAATATCCAGAAAGAAAACTATGGTAGAAAATTTATTGCTGTAGGATATGCAACTATTAATTATTCAAATGGTAAGTCAAAGACTGTTTATGCAGAAGTTACTGAAAACAATGCTAAGTCAATTCAATACGTTGCTGAAAAGGTACAGAAAAGTGCAGCATATGATAAGTATACTCCTGCACAGCAGGGCATCATTGAAAAGTACATTAAGGGAGAGGAGATATCAAAATAATGGAAAGAAGATATATAAGCCCAGAGATGGATATAATAGAATTTGACACAAATGATGTAATAACTACAAGTGGTGACCTCGGTGGTGAACCTGGATTAACAGATGTAATTGATGTAAACGGAATAAATAATTGGTCAGATTTTATTGAATAAAAAATAAACAACTTAATAATAAAACAGGCTGTGCTTTAACTCAACATTAAAGCACAGCTTATTTTTTGCCCTCATCACTATCATCTTCCCCTAAAGGTCTATAACAATGTTCAATAAATGCGAAAGGTTAAAAATCAGACAAACCAGCCGGATTGTCGACTTATTGTATGGGTGTATTACTTGATTTGAAGGGCAAAAAAATGTATACTAGTAGTTATCAGTATGAAATGGATTATAACCCCGAAGGGTACGCATTTAACCTGATAAGTTACGAAAACATAGGAGGCAAAAATGATAACATTAAGTAAAGGCGGAGCATACCTTATTGGTGGCACAGAAGTTGTAGAAACAGGTGCAGGCTCAGAAGAATTACTAAAGAACAAGTTAGGGGATAAATACCTTACAAAAGAAGATGCTGCAAAGAATACTATGGCATATGGTATTTTGAACGAACACAACACATCAGGCAACATGGACAAGCTTCAGATTAAGTTTGATAAGCTTACATCCCATGATATTACATTTGTTGGAATCATTCAGACAGCAAGAGCTTCAGGATTAGAGAAATTCCCAATTCCTTATGTGCTTACAAACTGTCATAACAGTTTATGTGCTGTTGGTGGAACAATCAATGAAGATGACCATATGTTTGGACTTACTTGTGCTAAGAAATATGGTGGAATTTATGTACCACCTCACCAGGCAGTTATTCATCAGTTTGCCAGAGAGATGTTAGCAGGTGGCGGCAAGATGATTCTTGGTTCTGATTCACATACACGTTATGGTGCTCTTGGTACTATGGCTATGGGTGAAGGCGGACCTGAATTGGTTAAGCAGTTACTTTCACAGACATATGACATTAATATGCCTGAAGTAATCGGTATCTACATGACAGGAGAACCAGCAAAGGGTGT
>OGXG01001307.1_pt1 | contig 12721 bp, 9 predicted proteins | sample 1576251 | NCBI WGS metagenome assembly OGXG01 (sample SAMEA3541533, study PRJEB24748) | human gut metagenome | biome: human gut; feature: human-associated habitat; material: faeces | place: China | collected 2012
TTTATCCCAAAATTCACTATATATACCCTTTATATACCCTTTTTTAAAAAATACACTTTATTCGACAGATTTTCAAAACAATTTTCTTGACAAAGAATGGGTATATATATATAATAGTATTAACAAATGAATCCCCTTAAAAACATTGACGGGAACAAGATACAAATGAACCGGCAAAGAGAGCTGACGGTTGGTGTGAGTCAGCATGGAACATTGTATGGATAGCTCATCCCCGAGTTTTTCGTGTGAAGTGTATATACTATTATATATGTAATGCGAAACGCAAGACTGCGTTATCGGTCGGGACTTTGTCAGAAGTCTTTAAGGAGAACACAGTGATGTGTTCTTGAATACGGGTGGTACCACGGATTTTATTCGTCCCTTTGTTTAGGGGGCGATTTTTTTGTGCTATTTAACAGGAGGTTATTATATGAAACCATCATTTGAAAAGTACATTCCCTTTAAGCAGATTAATCTGCCGGACAGACAGTGGCCGAACAATACTATAACAAAGGCACCAATCTGGTGCAGTGTTGACCTTCGTGACGGAAATCAGGCGCTTGTCGATCCTATGAACCTTGAAGAAAAGCTCGAATTCTTCCACGCACTTTGCGATATGGGCTTTAAGGAAATTGAAATCGGTTTTCCGAGTGCGTCTGAAACAGAATACGAAATCTGCCGTGAGCTTATTGAAAACAACCACATTCCCGATGATGTAACAATTCAGGTTCTTGTTCAGGCAAGAGAGCATCTTATCAGAAAAACATTTGAGGCTGTTAAGGGTGCTAAGAATGTTATCGTTCATTTCTATAACTCAACTTCAACTCTCCAAAGAAAAGTTGTTTTCAAAACAGATATGGACGGCGTAATCAAAATTGCCGTTGACGGTGCAAAGCTTATTAAACAGCTTACGGATGAATATGACGGAGATACAAACTTCAGATTTGAATATTCTCCCGAAAGCTTCAGCGGTACTGAGCCTGAAAACGCTGTTGAAATCTGCGACAGGGTTATCGAGGCACTCGGTTCGACTGCCGAAAACAAGCTTATCGTAAATCTTCCGAATACTGTTGAGATGTGCACACCGAACACATATGCAGATCAGATTGAATACTTCGCAAGAAATCTCAAGCATCGTGATGCCGCTATCATCAGCATTCACCCACACAACGACCGTGGATGCGGTGTTGCCGCAGGCGAGCTTGCATTGCTTGCAGGCGCTGAAAGAGTTGAGGGTACACTCTTCGGCAACGGTGAGCGTACAGGTAATATGGATATCGTTACAATGGGACTTAATATGTTCACACAGGGCGTTGATCCTAAGCTTGACTTTTCAAATCTTCCAAAGCTCCGTGAAATCTATGAGCGTTGCACAAATATGAAGATTGATCCTCGTCAGCCATATATCGGCGAGCTTGTATTTACAGCATTCTCGGGCTCACATCAGGACGCTATTAACAAGGGTATGAAATATATGAAAGAAAGCGGAACTGATTACTGGGAAATTCCGTATCTTCCGATTGACCCTGCCGATGTCGGCAGAGAGTATGAGCCGATTATCAGAATCAACTCACAGTCCGGTAAGGGCGGTGCGGCTTTTGTTATGAACAACAACTTCGGTTATGATCTTCCAAAGAGAATGCATCCCGAATTTTCAAAGCTTGTTCAGGCAAAATGTGAGGAGCTTGGCAGAGAGCTTATTCCGAAAGAGTTGTTTGAGGTGTTCGAGAAGAATTATCTTGAGCATAAGCAGAAATATGTTCTCTCAAGCAGAAAGATTTATGAAGAGAGCGAAAACGGCAATGATTATGTTCACTTCAAGGGCAAGATGAAGATTAACGGCAACGAAGAGGTTTCTCTCAGCGGTGTCGGCAACGGTCCTATTGACGCATTCTTCAATGCAATCAAAAAGGTCGGTCTTGACAAGTACGAATTCATCTCATACAGCCAGCATGCAATTTCTCAGGGTTCCGACTCAAAGGCTGTTTCATATATCGAACTCAAAAAGCCTGACGGAAAGAGCATTTTCGGTATCGGCATTGATTCAAATGTCAATGTTGCATCTGTACTCGGTGTTCTCAACGCAATCAACAGAGCCGAGGCTTAATCAATTTAACAATTCAATTTTCAGGGCTGTGCGAATGTGCAGTCCTGTTTTTTATGAAACAAGATGTAAATAATTGACTTTTGAAACGCAGACATATATAATGTAAACATATAATCGCAAATAGAAATTGTAGGGGTTAAAATGAAAAAGAAAGTAATTATAATTATTGCAGTGGTTTGTGTAGCGATTATTGCCGTTGTCGGTACAATCTTCGGCGTAAATGCTTACAACAATTACACCATACAGCAACAGACAGAACAGCAAATCAAAAGTATTGACGATACATACTCAAAATTTACAAAGGAAACCGACAGAGCCAAAAAGTTAGTTATATTATCCGATTTCATTAAGAACAAGCCCTCAACAAGTGATGAAATCAAGGTTGAAGTGTTAAACTCTGTTGAGCCAAAGTACAATGAAACACTTGCAAAAATGCAAAAATTTTTCACAGATGATTATGATAAGACAATAAAAGATAACACTATTGACAGCAAAACTCTTGAAAAAACTAACGATAAAAAGAAGTTGCAGTCTTGTATTGATAATCTTGAGGCTTTAAAGAAAACAATTGATTCCGAAAAAAGCAATGTATTCTATAAAAAGGATATTGGCAACTACGATAAAAAGCCTAACGAATTGATTAGTTCTTATAATGACAGAATAACTGCCATTGAAAAAGCCGAAGCTGAAGCAAAGGCTAAGAAAGAAGCCGAGGCAAAAAAGAAAGCCGAAGAAAAAGCTAAACAGGAAAAGAAGAAGCAAACCGAGAGCAGTAACACAAACAACAACGATAAATCCTACAGTGATAATACCAACAGTTACAGCGACAGCGGAAACAGCTACGACAACGGTGACAATAATTACAGTTCTAATGATAGTAACTACAGCGGTGGAAATAATTATAACTATGATTCAGGCAATTCATCATCAGGTTCTAGTTCATCTAACGGAAATTGGACTACTAAACATGAAAATGAAAATGGGTCTACTTATTTTGATGATGAAGGCAACGCTTGGGATGACGAAGGACACACTTGGAACTACAAAGATTTATGGTAAAGCACTAATTAACACTTAAATAATTACTCTTATTTCTTATACAACCTATTTATCGGTCGGATAATTTATTAAAATTGTCCGACCGATTTTTTGCGTAAAGTCGGATGCAATTTTTTGTTTAATGTAAAATTCAAATACCGCTTTCAGAAAAACGTTACAAATCGCCTTTAAAAATCAAGAATTTCGTTACAAATGATTGAATATTTTTAAGAATAATGTTACACCGCCTTTATTTGTCCTTAAATTGCCCATAATAAGCCTGTGGGCGGAAAAATATAGGGGCATACAGCTTTGTTAGCCATATGCCCCTTAAAATCGCTTTTAAAGCTTATTTCATGCTGTTTTCGTAAGACTCAATCATCTTTTTAACCATCTGACCGCCTACAGAACCTGCTTCTCTTGCAGAAATGTCGCCGTTATATCCCTGTTTGAGGTTTACGCCTACTTCGTTGGCACATTCCATCTTAAAGCGTTCCATGGCTTCCTTTGCCTGAGGTACATTAATCTGATTGTTATTGCTTGACATAATTTGTTTTCTCCTTTTCAAAACTTTTAAATCTCGTTAAATTTATTAATAAAGCGGCGTTTCGGCATCCCGTTTTCATCGCCGCAATAGTATTGTTTGCGGTGAAATTCGTTTTATTATTTGTAATTTTTTCAAGTTTTGAAATTCACAAAAAACATCATAATCGAGTAGGAGGCTACCCATTAGTTGAGTAGCCGACCTCTCACACACCGTGCGTACCGTTCGGTACACGGCGGTTCAATCATATTGAGTGCATAGACTTGTATGCTTTGGATATGTCATAATATCCCCTGCGTGCAAGTCTTTCGTTTTCGGTGTATTCTGTTTTCATCATACCAACCTCCATTGGCTGTTTACTAAAGACTTATGATTGTTCAGCCCTTCCCAAGTTTTTTTCCTTGGTACTATGGCTTCGGCTGACTTCTTGCAGTTAGTTGTTACTACGGAAAGATTATTCCGCCTGCAAGACCTCCTCGGGTAAGCATTACCACCTTCGCCTCTTATATCTGCTACATTTACACCTTGAAATTTCGGGCAGTATTGGACTTCGTTTTGACTTGGAAACTCGTCCGTTTCAAGTATGCCTTTTATGTAGTTTCTGTTCGTCAGACCGAGGCTTTGCCCATCGGGAACTTTTCATCCCTCAATCCGGCTTCCTTCAGACTCCACCTCACGATGGACGCCCTTGCCTTCGGCTAACAGTTCCTACTGCCAAGTCTGTAGGACTTTCACCACCAAGTAATAATGCGTGCCGAGCACACAAGCAAACAGACAGGAGCACCACCTTTGATGTGTTCCTGCCTGTTTTTGGGTGTAATATGATTTGGAAAATATTTCTATTCTTATCTTATCACTTCAATTATTATCATTGCTCCTAATTGGAATCCTTTAATAAAGGATTCACGCTCACATATTTCGGAAATTTCACGATTGCAATCCTTGTATTTTTCCAAGGTTTCTTTCTGCGATTCAGTCAGAGTTGCCATAAGCTTTTCTTCATTCCTGTTGAGCAGTTTCAATAGCTCCTTAACCTCATCATCAAGTTTAGCGCTTTTTTCGAGAGGGAACAGGTTTTCGTAAAATAAATCTTCAAGTGTATTCATTGTCGCACCGCCTTTCAGCAAGCAACAATATCACAACTGTTTTCATAAGTCCGGCAAAAATCATAATAAATCATTTAGCAGATTCATACATTTCACTTTCTGCTGCATATTAGCACTTCCGTAAACATTCAGCGTAAAGGATACATTTTTATGTCCTAAAATTTCAGAAAGAGATTTGATATCAAACTCCGGAATTTCTATCGCCCTGACCGCAAAGGTATGACGTATTTCATGAAATTTTACCTGTTGCAGACCTTTTCGTTTCAAGAATCGAGAAAAGAATTGTCTGTAGGTTCTCGGCTCGGTAGGTTTAACCTTTCCTGTTAAAAAATAGTGATTTGGATTTTCGGTATAAAATTTTTTGATAATATTCATTAATAATGACGGAATAGGGATCACCCTTGCTGATGTTTTGGTCTTTGGTGGACCTATATTCAGATATGTAGTGCCTTTCTTTTTATCATATATTCTTTGTACTGTTTTATTAACAATTATTGTTTTGTCAAGCAAAGAAATATCTTTCATCTGGATACCGCATAATTCACCTATTCGCAACCCGGTGAACAAGGCAATTAAGATACCGGCTGTTTTACGATTCATATCCATATAAATGCATTGAATCAGTGCGAGTTCCTGTTCCTTTGACAAAGATATGACTTTCTTAACACTTGTATCTTTCGGATACTCAATCAAATCCCAATTAAGCAAAGGAATAATTCGCTCTTTATAAGCATAATTGAGAGATAACCGTAAAACAAGTGTTACATCTCGTATAGATTTTACAGTCAAGCCCCCGGTATCATCAAGACGACCGTTATTGTACAAGTAAGAAATAAATTCTTGTATGTCGGTCTCAGTGAAACTGCCAATCTTCTTTCTTCCAAAGTATGGAATCAAATGGTTCTCTGAAATAAGAACAAAGTTTGCATGTGTTGACGGTGTAATCATTGGCTTCTTTTCTATTAACCAAGTATTTACAAGCGTCTTGAATTGTGTATTTTCAGTCATTTAGACCACCTCCGATAATTATTATACATGAGGTGGTTTATTTCCAATCTTATCTTCAAGTAACGGTCTTGAGAAGCGTCCAAAACTCCGGTTTCCGGGCTTCGATGAGCCGTGGAAAGAAATTTCATTTTCTAATCTATTCGATTTTTTGCCCAATAATACTATAACTCGTGCCAACCTAAGCAATAATGGAGCAATCCGAAATATTCACTATGGCGATGTGCTTATTAAATTCGGAAGTGTATTAAGCATTAGATCGGATGATATACCGTTTATCAAAAATACTGATACTGTGAATAATAATGTATTTTTAAAAAATGGCGATATTGTTATTGCTGATACCGCTGAAGATGAAACCGTTGGAAAAGTTACCGAAATTTTCGATATCGACACCGAAAAAGTAGTTTCAGGGCTGCACACAATTCCATGCCGTCCTAAGAAAAATTTTGCTCCAAAGTTTTTAGGATATTATATGAATTCACCAGCATATCACTATCAACTATTTCCTTTAATGCAAGGTGTAAAAGTTCTTTCGATAAGTAAATCAAACATTGTTGGTACAGTTATTCACTATCCTGATATTTTACAGCAAACTAAAATAACAAATTTACTTTCGTTGATTGATAAAAAAATATCTGTGCAACGCCAGTTGGTTGAAGCACTCAAGAAGTATAAAAGAGGTTCATTATCAGTTTTATTTCCTAAAAAAAGAGAAATCACACCTCAATACCGCTTTGCTGGTTTTACTAAACCTTGGGAACAGCGTAAGTTGGGTAATTGTGCTAAATTCAATCCTAAATCAGAACTACCTGAAACTTTTGAGTATGTAGATTTAGAGTCTGTTGTCGAAACGGATATTATATCGCATAGGACTGAAATCAAAACTTCCGCTCCTTCAAGAGCACAACGATTAGCTAAAAAAGGCGATGTATTTTATCAAACTGTTAGACCTTATCAAAAAAATAACTGTATCTTTGAAAAGACTGAAAATAACTGGGTTTTTTCAACTGGATATGCTCAATTAAGACCTTTTAATGACAGCTATTTTCTACTCACACTTTTACAGAATGATAATTTTGTTAAACTTGTTTTAGATAAATGTACAGGAACAAGTTATCCTGCCATTAACTCAAATGACCTTGCTGATATTGATGTAAGTATTCCGATTGATAGCAAAGAACAACAAAAAATCGGAACATATTTTTCCAACCTCGACCACCTTATCACCCTTCATCAGCATAAATATGATATATTACTGTCCTTGAAGAATGCTCTACTACAGCAGATGTTTATATGAACATTTGCTGTAATAAAGATTCTTTTGCTTTGTTGAGCATATAGAGCATATTGGTATTTGCATCAATTAGTTTATTAATAGAATTTCCAATTCTAACAATAACCTGTTCTTCTGTTTTTGAATAAATAGGCACAACTAAAGATTTAACAAGCTCTCCTGATAAATTGCCCTGCCCACCTTGAAGCATTTTAGATAAAATATTGTTTTTGTTAATTTCAAGCCATAATGCTAAGTATTCTGATGATATTTCATTTGTTCTTATACACAAAATAGCTTGATTGATAGCTCCATCAATTTTTGAAATATCTACTTCACCGCTTGTTGCACCATATAAGGCATACAAAAGATCTCCTTTCCTTACCATTTTTGCCGATGAATTATCTAATCCGATTTGGGATAAGTGTAACTCCGTAAAATCATTATGGATTTCTCCCGAACGAATAAATGGTATTGAGCCATTATAATACTCAACAATATCTGAACGAGGTGTTCCTCCTGAAAACATAGTAGCCATTTTGCCAATTGAACTTTTGGAGACAGGTGTTAAGGTATCAAAAATTGTTTTAATTACTCCTCTTTTATACTTCTTGAGGGATGAAATTAACTGTTCCTGTATTACTATTCTTTCATCAATTCTTTTTATAAAATCAGATACTTGTTTTTGCTCTGCATATGGGGGTAAAGACAGATTTATACTCATGTAATCCTTAAAAGATATATTTAGCAGTCCATCCATACGAGCACTTGACGAAACGAGGCGTTTGAGTTGTCTATCTATTTTTGGGTTATTGAGCAAAAAGGCTACGTAAGGAGTATATTCATTTTTATCTACCTTAAAGCAGTGATAGACATATGGAATTAGTGCTTCATCTTCAAGCAGTTCATAACAGCAACCGAACTGTTTTGCTTTTGACGCACCATGATTATAAGCTAGTTCTCCCTTCTTAAGCAGGATGTATTTTTTGAGGCTTTGACCAGCGTTATATCTTGAATACTTATCGGATTGCATAATAAAGCCATTGCCAGCACTCAACATCATAATTGGTGCAGCAGATTTTGGATCGGTGCGGTTAATGAGAACGGCTATTTCACCAAGACGCGCTGATCTGTAAGGCTCTTTAAACTCTGGAAAACGCAGTTTTGGGAACTTTTCAATACCGTTACTTGAGGATAAATTTGCCATAATTATTTGCCCTCCTCGCCAAACGGAAAATCAAGTCCCAGTTCGTCAAAATATGGTTTTAATTGTGCGTCAATATCTTTGATTTCAGCCTGTAGTTTGCGAATTTCCGCTGCGACTTCATTCAAATCAATTTCCGGTTCCGGCTCGAATGTATCAACATAACGGGGAATGTTCATATTGTAGCCGTTTTCTTCAATTTCTTCCATTAATGCAACATGACAGAACTTATCAATATCCTTACGCTCCTTATAAGCATTTACTATTTTTTCGATATGCTTATCTTCAAGCGTATTTTGGTTCTTTCCCGGTGTAAATTCTTTTGAAGCATCAATAAAAAGAATATTTCCTGAATTTCCGTTTCTCTTGGATTTTAATACCAGAAGACAAACCGGAATTGATGTGCCGTGGAAAAGGTTTGCAGGTAAACCAATTACTGCATCCAGTTTATTCAAGTCTTTTACAATATACTTTCGTATTACCTCTTCAGCTCCGCCTCTGAATAATACGCCGTGCGGTAGGAGCACTGCAATACGACCGTCATCGGGATCCATATGGTAAATCATATGCTCTAAAAATGCAAAATCTGCATGGCTTTTAGGCGCAAGCTTCCCTGCGCCGGAATAACGAGGATCTTCCTCAAAAGACTTGTCCGCCGACCATTTAAGCGAATATGGCGGATTGCAAACCTGAACCGTCATCTTCACATCGCCATAGCAGTCATTTTTCAAAGTATCTCCCTTATAGATATCAAACCGCTGATATTCTATGTCGTGCATCAGCATATTCATACGAGCAAGGTTGTATGTACTGGCATTATTTTCCTGTCCGTAGAAATGTCCTACTTTGCCGCTGCTCAGGTGCTTCTTAACTTCCAACAGCATAGAAGCTGAACCACAGGTACAATCTCCTACCGTTTTTGCTTCATCCAGTCCGATTGTCGCAAGAATTGCACAGAGTTTGCTCGGACCCGTGGGTGTAAAAAATTCTCCGCCTTTTTTTCCGGCATCTGAAGCAAATAAACCAATCAAAATCATATACGCTGTGCCAAGAACATCAAACTGTGATTCATTTAACATAAAATCAATGTCAGCAATACGTGACATAACCTTTGAAATAAGTTCTGTACGCTCGGATACAGCGTCTCCCAAATCCGGGTCTTGCAGTTTCATATCATTAAAAAGCCCTGTAAAATCCGGTTCAGATTCTTGACCCATGGTAGAACCGGTCAATTCGCTGATTGCTTTTTCAAAATCTTCAACCGAAAAAGAACGCTTGTTAATCTTGTCTATCAGATTCCTGTAAAGGTACTGTGGTTTCATAATATAACCAAGACTATTCACTGACCATTTCTCTACTGTTGGTCGAAATTTCTCATCCGCATAAGCTTCCTCATATGTGATTCCATCGTTCTTAAGTAAATCATTCATATATGACTCTGTTCGCTCTGACAAATATCTATAGAAAATAATACCCAAAATATAATTTTTAAACTTACTGGAATCCATATTTCCGCGAAGATCATTAGCAATTGCCCATAATTTATTTGAAAGCTCATTTGCCTGACTCTGATATGTATTTTTCTCCGTCATAATTATTCTCCCTCTGCCTTGTATTTTCTATAGGTTTCAACAATAAATTCCTTTAAATCTTCAATTAATAAAGTCAATTTGAGTAGTCCAAGATTCAAACAACTCACCTTATTACGAATTTCCTCATCCGTAATATAACCATTGAAGCTGTATTCAGAAAAAAGATCAAACACGATTCCCTCATCCAGATTATTTGTATAAGCAAATTCTTCTATCTCTGAATTCAATGAATCTCTCTCGTATTGCTCGTATTCTTTCTGAATATCGGCATCAGGAGACAAATCGAAAAATCTCGTTTGAATGAACGCTATCATCAAATCTTTTTTGAAACGCATAGATTCATTATCGGATCTTTCAATTTCCCTTAAAATCAAATCTACATCTCGCCGTTTTTCCTCGGGAGTGCTATCCTTATGCACATTTTTTAAAAGGTTCAATATATAGACAACATTAATTCTGTCAGTTCTGACAAGTTCGATATCAAAATCAACATCTACAGGAACAGGTATTTTTCCATTTGGGGGTCTGTGTTTGGTCTGGTCATAAAAGTACAGATACCAGCTTTTGAATTCTTCGTATTCATCTTCATCCAACGCAACCGCAAGATCGTTCCAATCAAATTTTGAAAACGTCTTTAATGTAGCCAGTGTCTGCGACAAACGTCGGAATGCCAAAATAAACATTCGAATTATGTCTTCACTTTTCAGATTTCCGGCTTCTTCCGGTGTTCTCGCAACTTTGCGCAATATTGGCACCTGATTCAGCCACTGATTCACATAGTATTCATAATTCTGAAGCAGGTATTCATTCGGATCACCATCACCCGAGAACAGACGGAGAGCATCATCCTGTGCTTTCTTGATATTTCTGTATGTTACAATCTGACCGAACTGTTTTGTTACCTTATCAACACGGTTTGTACGGCTGTAAGCCTGAACCAAAGTATGCCATACCAAATTTTTATCCAGATACAATGTATTACAAGGTTTTGCATCAAAACCTGTAAGGAACATATTTACAACAAGAAGAATATCAATCTGCGGCAAATCCTTCTGTTTCATACGTTTTGAAATATCTTTACGATATGCATCGAATGTATCAGTTGTAAATGCTGTAGCTGTATGAAACATTTTGTTATAGTCCGACATAATGCGGTCTAGCAGTTCACGTGAATGCTCATCTCCCCCTTCATCCATATCTTCATTTGCACCATAACTGAATATTGCAGCAATACGAAGTCGTTGATTTTCAGGACGTTCTTCGTTAATCTTTTTAAAATAATCATAGTATTTTCCCAGAGTCGGTATTTTATCGACTGCAAATAGTGCCGTATAAATATCCTTGCCCTGCGGATGAACATGCTGCTCATGATGCTCCATAATATGCCGAGCTATTTTTTCAATTCTCTCTTCATCATGGTAAAGCTCATTTATGTCAATATTATGCTGACGGCAATACTCAGGATTATCAATATATTCCGGATTAATACCCTTATGCGAAATCTTATTTGCCCATATGGTTCTTTGATATTCAACAGAAAAACGAAGAACATTTCCGTCAGCTATAGCGTCTTTTATCATATACTTATGTAAACAAGCATCCATCTTCCCTGCATTGAAAATATCCGCTGTTGTACGACCGTCAGCACCTTTATTTGCCTCAAAAATAGGTGTGCCGGTGAATCCGATATAATTTGCATTGGTAAAATGTTTTTTGATATCGGCGTGCATCTTTCCAAACTGACTTCTATGACATTCGTCTATTATGAAAACGACCTTTTGTGTCCGATAAGAATCCATAAGTGCTGAATATTTAGAATTACGCACAGCAATAGCGAGCTTCTGAATTGTGGTAACAATCAGCTTTCTATCTTTTTCTTTGAGTTGTTTAATAAGGACCGATGTTTTATCTGTTCTGTCAACACAATCTTTTTCAAAGCTGTTATATTCGTCAATGGTCTGGTCATCCAAATCCTTTCTATCAATCAGAAAGATTACTTTTTCTACCCTGTTTTCATTCCGAAGTAACTGGGCAAGTTTAAAGCTTGTCAGCGTCTTACCCGAACCTGTACAGGCAAATACATATCCGTCTCGGTTTGCTTCCAACACTCTTTTCATTGCCGCTTTTACAGCATATATCTGATATGGCCGCATAACCATAAGAACCGGCTCGGTTATTTTTACAACCATATATTTCAAGAGCATATCAATAACGGCAACCTTTCTAAAAAAGTCACCTGTAAATTCAAAGAGCTTATTGATTCGTTCGTTATATTCATCTGTCCAGAAGAAAACCAAGCTTTTCAGGATTGGATTATATTCTCCGCCTGCCATTTCGTTTTCATTTGAAAAATATTTTGTCTGAACACTGTTAGAAACCACGAAAAGCTGTAAATACCTAAAAATACCCTTGAATGAAAACTTACGATATCGGTTTATTTGGTTAATGGCTTCATTTATTTCAACACCCGGTCGTTTCAGCTCTATCTGAATTAGCGGCAATCCATTAATGATGACTGTCACATCATAGCGATTTTTATATACCACATCATCCTTATGAGCCGGATCCATTGTCACTTGATGTGTAACTTGAAAAATATTTCGTGTAGAATCATCGCTCAAAAAATCAATGTACACTGTTTCGTTATTATCCAGTAAAAGAACATACTGATCTCGCAGAATCTTTGCCGATTCATATACAGTATGATTATCTATATATGTAAGTAATCTGGAAAACTCAGAATCTGTCAGATACGCTTCTCCCTTTTTCTCAATCAGTTTCTCTTTATTAAACATCTCGGCAGTCTCTTAACCTGCAGCAGGAGGCATTCCTGCAGATTTCTTCCTCCT
>OGXG01001308.1_pt1 | contig 12721 bp, 7 predicted proteins | sample 1576251 | NCBI WGS metagenome assembly OGXG01 (sample SAMEA3541533, study PRJEB24748) | human gut metagenome | biome: human gut; feature: human-associated habitat; material: faeces | place: China | collected 2012
GAACTTATGGTAAATATAGTAACATCTTCTCAAGTTAATTTTAATATGAATGAATATAAAGATATGTTATTAAATTTAGATACAGAAGCTGAATTAGTAAGTATATTACACACAATAAATGATGGATTAGCAGATGCTGTAAACTGTGATGAATTAAGAGTATTACATGGAAGAGATTATATTCATGAAGAAGTTTTAGGCTTAAGATTTAGAGTTTCTCCATTCTCATTCTTCCAAACTAACACTAAAGGAGCAGAAGAATTATATACTATAGCTAGAGAGTTTGTAGGAGACCACAATGATAAGGTTGTATTTGACTTATATAGTGGAACGGGAACTATAGGTCAAGTTATGGCTAAAGCAGCGAAGAAGGTATATGGAATAGAAATAATAGAAGAAGCTGTAGTTGCTGCAAATCAAAATGCTAAATTAAATGGATTAACTAACTGTGAGTTTATTGCAGGAGATGTTGCAAAAACTGTTAAAAATTTAAAAGATAATAATCTCGCAGCAAAGCTGCAATCATCTTGCATCGCTGTACATCTACTGGCAGCGGCGGAGCTGGCTTGACTGGCGGCTTCGGCTTTGCAACCGGATGATTTCCCTTTCGATGCAGAGCATCTTCCAGCCACTGTCTGGATTCCCGTTTTTTCTGCTCTAACTTTTCCTGAACCGGTGCATAATTGATTGCAGTATCTGCTACTTCTGCATACCGCTGTGCCATTTCTTCCGGAGAAGAAACCATTCGCTCCAGCAAGCCCAGTTCTCCCAGCAGGAACGGGAAACGACTGCCGCCCCGTACCTGATTCCGCAGAACTAAGAAATTTTTCTGGAACAGAATGGAGAAACAAGCTCCATGGAAACTATCTGTCAGAACAAACTGTGCATGTTCCATGCAGAACAGCCATTCCTTGATATTCGGGTCATCCAGAATCTGAATATTCTGGTCGGCATCGGTCAAGCCCAACCGTTCCCGCATCTGCTGCATATTGTGCGGCTGATTATAAACCAATTCATCCAGAATGATGACAACCGGCAAACCGGATTTCTGTGCTGCTTTCCGGAGTGTTTCCCCAAATTCCGGAGATGGGTCTAACACATAAGAAAACAGGTATGGCTGTTTCGGCTGATACGCAGCATCTGCCTGCTGTGTCAATTCCTGATATTTTTCAACCGGACAAAGAAATACCGGATCACTTACGATGGTTGCAGAAATATCAAAATTCTTATCGCAAATGTTCTTCGAGAAATCATCTCGAACAGAAATTGCCTGAAACCGATGTAAATTCTGATAAACCCGTTTCTTTTCATCCTCCGGCCCTACAAACCGATCCAGCCCGAAAGAAGTTCCGTATGCAACTTTATTTTTCTCATCTGCTGCAAAGTCGAAATAATAGCTCTGCTTATAGTTCTGAGAGAGATAATAATTCCACATCTGATCCGAACCCAGCAGGAACGTATCAAAGGAATCGTTCAGCTTTCCCATTTCATTTAACCGCAGCAGCGGTGTAATTTCATACTGTTCTGCTGCGAACCGAAGCGGATGCGAACGGCAAAGCTGATTCACATCCACATTTGCACCCAGCGGATTTTTAATCATCGCATAAGTCAAATGCATGGATTCCAATACTTTTGACAATGCATAATAGGTGATCATGCTGCCGTAATTGTTGCCATACCACAAACCATATACGGCTACGTCATATTTTTTTTCCAACGAAACGGCCTCCCGTCAATCTTATTTTTCTGTCGTTGCTGGCATATGCAGATACTCTCTCCAGAACGATTCGGACTGTAATGTGCCAGCTGCCTGCTGATACATCTGTTCAATCTGTTTCCGGTTCTGCTTATAATACCGCATCACTCTCTGATATCGCTGTTTCAGCTGCTGATACCGCTGCTTATCCCGCTTTCTCAGATAAGCAGTGTGGTCAAACGGGCTGACTGCCAAAACCTGTTCTGCAAAATACTCCTTGGTCGGGTCATCAAACCAGTCATAAGCAATGACTGCGGTTTTATCTTTTTTCAAGAACCAATCCGGCAATTTCTGCCCATTATCAGTTACCTGATACCACCATTTCTGTGTCGGTGTCAGCTGCTTTTCTTCCTTTCGATAAACACGATCAAAGTCAATCGGCTTAGAATATACCATCGCAGCCGGACGCATTTTTTCATTCTTTGCGGCATGAGATTTCATAATCTGTTCACCCTGCGGTGTTTTCATGAAGTCTGGCCCTGCACAGAATTCCTCTACTGCATCCAGCAGCAAATCACAGTTGTTATAAGCCAGACGGCGAATTTCTGTTTCAAAGAAGCCCTGAATTCGCTTGATAAAGTCAATGTCCTTGCAAATGCCACTCATTGCCTGAATAATCAAACTGTTCCGGTGTACCATGTACAATTCCAAATTGGCATTGAACTTGTTCGCAAAGCCCTTGTGCCAGATGCAGATACCGTTCAAAGTCAAAAATTCTGCATGGTTGGCAACAGAAAATTCTACGTCATCGCCACGAATGAACAGCGGCACAGGCAGATGACTGCGGTCAATTTTCTTGACTGGAATGCAGCAGTACCACCATCCAGCGTAGGAATCTGCATGGAAATCTACATCTTCATCATTTTCAAAGACACAATCCCAGCGGTGCATTTCCATAATCCGCTTATTCGGGCCATAAGAACCGTCATCGTGTACATAGCCGACATCTTCGTGCTGCAAGTTCATCTGTTCAAAGTAGAGCATTGCACCGCTGACATAGCGTTCACTGTACTGCGGCTTTACCAGTGCCAGCAACGAATAGGTACGGATAAAGCTTTCTGGCAAAACCATAACATCATCGTCCATCAGCAGAACATGCGTTGCCTTGAAATCTTCTGCACTGATGGATTCCAGAATGCCTCTTGTAAAGCCGCCTGCTCCGCCAACATTTTCATTCGGGTAAACGTGAATGTATTCGCTGTTGAATTCATCCGGATCTAATGTTCTGCCGTTGTCGATAATCCGCAGACGAATATGATTCTTTGCCGGTTCATCACTGTAGAACAGTTCCCGTTCCAGAATGCCGATGTTTCGGGTGTAGTAGATGCGCCCGATAAATTTTCTACTCTCGATGAGGCAAAGGTAACAGAAAATCCGAACATTCGCAAAGAAAGTGAAAATGTAAACGGAATGTGCTACGCAATCACTCTTGAAAAATTTACATATAATTACAACGAAATGCTCAAAGAGGCGGGTAATCTTGATATGATTAATCCAAAGGGTTGGAAAATGCTCGGCAGTCCTCAGAATGATGCAAACGGAACGGAGTATCAGTATTATTACTACGATGCCGATAAAATCAGCTTCACAGCCTCTGTTGAAACAAAGACAAATTATATTATGAATATCGGTCTCGGAACAACAATGAGCAACTTTGTTTCGATTGAAAACGAGAAAAATAACAGCGATACAATCCTGATGAAAAGTGCCGTAATGGCTGCCGCAGTAAGCGGAATGGGCATTAATAAGGTTGATACAATTCAGGATATTTTCTATCTTACAACCTTTGAAAATACAAATGAGCTGTGGTACAACGGCAATGTCTATGCTCTCAGCACCAATGAGGATAAGGCAGACAGTGAACGCAGTACAATGCTGTTTCGCACCTTTCCTATCTCTGATGAAGTAAAAGAAAACTGGGGCATTGACGAGTATGAAAGCTATGTGGCAAACGCAACTCAGGTAACATCAAACGCAAATTAAAAATGAATTTTGCAAAAAGACAAGGCGACTATCGTTTTCGATAGCCGCCTTATAGTTTAATCTCTACTGTTATTTGTTTTACTTTTTCTTTCTGTCAACAGCCGTTGCGGTAATGAATGTACCGCCGCCGGCAATCAGTAAGACAATCCACAAAATCATATTATCGGTATTGCCTGTTTTCGGTGAGGCTGTATTTATCGGTTTGTTTGTTTGGTCAGCAGAACTGCTTTCGGAAGAGGCAGTATTTATAGGCTTATTCGGTTGGTCGTCCGAGCTGTTTCTAAAATTGGTTACAGGAATATCAACGGCAGCTTTTTTGTAACCGCAGACAGTGCATTCCTCATGCTTTGAGCCTTTTTCGGTAGCCGTGGCTTCCTTGTCAATAATCTGTTTAAAGGTGTGAGCCGTTATATCAGCCTTGTTGCCGCACTCACATTCGTGCCAATGATTTGTGCTGTCATACTTCCACTCCGTACCGTAGTTGTGATTGTGAGAATCAATTTTCGGAATGTCAACGGCAGTCTTTTTGTAACCGCAGACGGTGCATTCCTCATGCTTTGAGCCTTTTTCGGTAGCTGTGGCTTCCTTATCAATAATCTGCTTAAAGGTGTGAGCCGTTATGTCAGCCTTGTTGCCACACTCACATTCGTGCCAATGATTTGTTTCATCATACTTCCATTCCGTACCGTACTTGTGTGTATGTCCGTCTGTGGCAGGAGTCATTGTCAGATCAGTGAGAACCCACATAGTACTGTCAGAACCATCGCTGGTATCGCCTTCATAGCGCTTATAATTCACAAATTCGCCGTTGATCTTCAGCTTGGTATTGGGTCCGAATACATAAGTGGTATTTTCGCTTTCAACATAGCCCACAGCCACCACATATACACCGTAATGATAAGTCTTTCCGGCTTCAAAAGCGGTGATTTTGTTTTCATAAGCGCCGCTGAAGAAATCTGCGGAAATCGCACCGGTTTTGCTGTCCAGCTCCCACCACGCAGCTCGCAGTACGTAGTATACATCATCGGGCACATCGCCGGTGAATACGGGTTTATCGCCGTCCTTGAAGCTGACAGTGGCGTCATTGATCTCCACCACATCAATAACTTTCACGGTGGTCGGCGTCATGGTCAATACATTCATGAACCAAATGGTTTCGCCGTTATCGTCTACATTGATCTGATCGGGTGTCAGGGTGATTTCTTCACCGTTGATATAGAGCTTTGTGTTCTTATCAAAGCGGTAGCCCTCTTCCATTCCCAAGTCGGAAATCTTGAAATATACGCCATAGGTGTAACTCTTTCCGGCTTCAAATTCCGTAATGAGCTTGCCGTTGTAACGCTCGTTCCAGTAGTCGCTGGAGGTAATGCCATAGCCACTGCCGTCATTGGCGTCCCAACGCTCATGGTCGAGATCAATAAACGGATCCACGGCGCTGGTCATAAAGCTCGGTTTGTCGCCGGCAATAAAGTTGATACGAGCGTTAAAGTCAATTTTCTCTACAGCCTGACCGGGGCGCAGCTTTGTTCCATATTGAATGAGGCAGGTTTTTCCATCATCCATCACCATGACCCACGAACCGAACGGCAGACTTTTGCCGTTGAGGGTAATATCATCAGCTGAAATGCTGTCACTAAAGATGTAGCCGTCTTTGGCTTCTAACCGTACGGAATATTTATACTTGCCATCCTTATTAAAGGAGGTAAGATCTGCATAACCTGAGGGACAATAGTCCTCGTCTGAATACCAGTATGCCACGGGTTTGGTTGTGTACTCATCGGTTTTTTCCAGCTTACCCCAACATTCATAGAGAATATCGTATTTATCTCGGTCTGCAACTGCTGCCGTGGCTGTGGTGCGTGGGGCTTCGCCGTCCTTATAGTCCAACTTCACATTTTCCACGGCGGCGGAGGTAATGACGGTATTCTGTTTTGTCGGTGTAATCGTTTTAACAGCAGGGACATACAGGTATTCCCCACTCAGACTAGATTTTACGCTTTCCCCATTCACTGTAACGGTGGTTTCGCTGTTGAAGGAATATCCATCCTTCGGCTTCAGCATAAGGGAATACACATAACGCTTGCCGCTTTCAAATTCTGTGATGGTCGGCAGAGAGCCATGCGAGCCGTTATCGGAATACCAAGCGGCAACGGGTTCGTTGTTTTCGAATTCCTGCCAGCATTCATAAGCGATTTCATATTTATCGGCATCGGCATTATATACCTCGGCGGTTGCCTGTGGGGCATCACCCGGCTGATAGTTGAATTTCACATTCTTGACAACGGCAGAGGTGATGGTGCTTGCCGGCTGGCTGTTTTCCTGCACGGTCAGGTCATAGGTATAATCATATATTTGATATTGGTGAACATCCCGAATCACTGTGAAAGTACCGGTCGCATCCGGGTGCTCATTGAAATACTGCTTTGCCGCTTCTAAATCCGAACTAAAATCAACAGGATTGCCGGATGTGGGCGTAAAAGTATAAAGAGAGGCACTCTCAAAATGATCAATAATCGGCACCGCACTCTCATTTTCACTTGTAACGGTTCCCCTAGCTTTGTACGGTGTCTCAATCTCGGTCTGAAGATTTCCCACTGCTGTCTGCAGCACTTCGGCACTTGGGAATCCTTCTGTGATAAAATTAAACTCACCGCTGCTTTTACTTACTTGTGTGGTTTCAACCACTGCGCCATTGGAATCCTTAACGGAGACATTGGCTGTTACATTGACTTGTGTGTGATATGAGTGCTTGAGGTCATTAAGGTATGTTACTCCCTGCGGAAGGAATTCGATCTCGGTCGCAAACGCCGTAATCGGCACAATCGACAGCACCATGCACAGAGCCAGCAGAACAGTCAACAGCTTTTTTGGTTTTGTTTTTTTCATATTCATCTTCTCCTTTCAACGGCTAACGCCGCATAAAATGTTTTTGGCTGTATCCGTTTGGTATTATTACCGTCCGTTACCGCCATATTGGCAGGTTGGCTGTGATGAACACAACCCCGTATACCTGTCAAAGATTTCACCATTATTTTAGCATATTTTACGCACAATTTTACCATAATTCCAAAAAAGTCAATTGACTATTTTGGAATTATTCTGTAATATACTCTTATAACATTGTTAAAAACAAACTCTATTGGAGTGATATCTATGAAATTTTCTGAAAAATTAAACGATTATATTGAGCAGTTGTCCTGTACGGGAAAAGATATCTGTAATTTATCCGGCATTTCTGCGGCATCTCTCAGCCGATACAGAAACGGCGAACGAGTACCCGAATTTGGAACAAAGCCTTTTGAGGATTTATGCTGTGCGCTGGCACAGATTTCCGCACAAAAAGGAAAGTTACAAATCACCGCTGACGCTGTGAAAAAAGCGTTTGTAAGCTGCGATGATTTTGTATCCACAGACAAGGAGTTACTGCGGAAAAATTTCAACACACTCCTCTCTGCTCTCAATGTCAATCTGACACAGTTGTGTCAGTACACAAATTATGATGCGTCTGCCGTTTTTCGCATTCGTAACGGCTCAAGAAAGCCCGGAGATGCCGAGCGGTTTGCCTCTGCGGTTGCTTCCTTTGTTACAAGAACAATGCAGATGCCGTCCGAAATTGCCGCCGTTGCAGAATTGATTGGCTGTGATATTGATGAAATTTATGATTTGTCGGTTCGATACGCAAAAATAAAAAGCTGGCTTTTGAAACAGCCTGTGCAAAAAGCCGAAAGCAACAGCGTTTCAAAATTTTTAAGCAAGCTGGATGACTTCGATTTGAACGAATATATCAAGGTTATCAAGTTTGATGAGCTGAAAGTTCCGTCCGTACCGTTTCAGATTCCGTCCTCCAAGACATATTTCGGTATTAAAGAAATGATGGAGAGCGAGCTTGATTTTTTGAAATCAACCGTGCTTTCAAAATCATCAGCCCCTGTGATAATGTACAGCGATATGCCGATGAAAGAAATGGCAAAGGATCCGGAGTTCCCTAAAAAATGGATGTTCGGTATGGCGATGATGCTAAAAAAAGGTCTGCATCTTCATCAAATACATAATCTTGACCGTTCTTTTGATGAGATGATGCTCGGCCTTGAAAGCTGGATACCGATGTATATGACAGGGCAGATTTCTCCTTACTATTTCAAGAATGCTCCGAATGATGTCTTTCTGCATTTTTTAAAGGTGTCGGGAATCGCCGCACTTTCGGGCGAAGCTGTTGCCGGATATCATTCCGACGGCAAATACTATCTGACAAAGGTAAAGCGTGAGGTGGAATATTACCGAAAAAGAGCCGAGGAAATGCTGAAAAATGCCTATCCTTTAATGGAAATTTATCGCAGTGAACGAAAAAATGAGTTGAATGCCTTTCTTCTTGCCGATACAAAAACAGCAGGCAAACGCCGCAGTATTCTGTCCTCTTTGCCGTTGTATACAATAAGCGATGAACTTCTTGATCGTATTCTTACACGGAACAATATTAATGCAGAGCTAAAAGAAAAGATAAAAGAGTACGCAAAAACACAAAGACAGCGAATAAAAATAATTCTTGAAAACGAAAGAATTGAAGATGAGATACCTGATTTTGTACAGGAAAATTTTACGAAAAGTCCTCCTATGCTGGAGCTTTCAGGTATATTTTGTGAAGAGGATATTCCGTATAACGAAGAGGAATATACTGCTCATTTGAAAGAATCAATGGCTTTTGCGGAACAGAACCCGAATTACACATTAAAGTGCAGTACGGCGCACGCATTTCATAATCTGAAAATTATAATTCACGAGGGACAATGGGTGATGGTGTCCAAAGGAAAAACGCCTGCAATCCATTTTGTCATTCGTCATCCCAAGCTTCGCAGTGCGATAGAATGCTTTATTCCACCGATAACGGAAGATGAGTAAGTCGGTAAATCAAATATAACAAACATATAAATACCGCAACAAAACAAGCGACAGTTTAATTTCTGTCGCTTGTAATTATATTTTATTCTGTTTTATACTATATACATCATTTACCGAGTTCAAGAACTACAAATTCTGCGGACATAGGCGGAATTGTGAGTATACCGTTCTCAAGCTTTGAACCGAAAACAGGCTCGCCGTCTGCATATCCGGGCGGCATTTTTGCCTCGACTTCATAATCATAGAGATTGAATGTGCAGAAAATAGTGGAATCTTTGTCGTGGCGGATATATGAAATTCTTCTTTCCTCCGAAAGAACATTTATAAAATCGCCGTCCCACAATGCCGAACAGCTTTTTCTTACATTTGCAAGCTTTTTGTGCCATTCAATGAGTTCCTTATTTTCTTTGCCCCACGGATAACAGCAGCGGTTGAACGGGTCACGGTATCCTTCCATTCCTGCCTCGTCACCGTAATAAATACACGGAAATCCGGGGAGAGTAAACTGCATTGCACTTGCAACCTTGAGCAGCTTTACACCGAGTTTTTTATGCTCGTCATCAAGCTTAGTGTCAGCCTGCCATTCCCTGTCCTTGCCGTCAAGCGGTTCGCCTGCCATAACTGTGATTGCTCTTTCGGTATCGTGAGTCGAAAGTGAATTCATCAGCACTCTGAGAACAGGACGGGGATAGTTTTCGATTACGCTCATAATCTGATCCATTGTGTATTTGCCGTGCTGACCTTTGCAGAAGTTAAGAATTGCATCCCTGAACACATAGTTCATAACGGAGTCAAACTGTTCGCCGAGCAAGAACTTTCTTCTTGCACCGTAGCTTTCCTTGTTGCTTGCGTCCTCCCACACTTCACCGACGAGAAATGCGTCCGGATTTTCGTCCTTAACGGATTTGCGAAGATTTTCAATGAACACATCGGGAAGTTCATCTGCAACATCAAGTCGCCAACCCGAGTTGCCGCATTTCATCCATTTTCTGACAATGCCGTCTTTGCCGTTAATATATTCGTTGAATGACGGAGTTTCCTCAATAACCTCGGGCAGAGTATCAAAGCCCCACCAGCTTTGGTAATTGTTCGGCCATTCGTTGAATTTATACCAACTGAAATACGGTGAGTTTTTGTCATTATACGCACCGCCCTTGCCGTATCTGCCGTAACGGTTGAAGTAAACGCTGTCACTTCCCGTATGAGAGAACACACCGTCATTTATGATGTGTATTCCTCTCTTTTTAGCCTCTGCGCAAAGGTGCTTAAAATCTTCCTCCGTTCCGAGAATCGGATCAACCTTTGAGTAGTCGCCCGTATCATAGCGGTGGTTTGAGTATGCCTCGCTGATAGGATTAAGGTAAATACAGCTTACACCGAGGCTTTCAAGGTAATCAAGCTTCATCGTAATTCCCTTGAGGTCGCCCATAAAGAAATCATTGTTCTTAATCATTCCGTTTTCATCGGGCTTCCATTCGGGGAGAGCATACCAATCCTTGTTGCGCTTGCAGTCGGTACGCTTTATATTCTTTTCTTCACCGCTGAAATAAAAACGGTCGGGAAATATCTGATACATAATTCCGCCGACAAGCCAGCCTGGAGTTTTAAAGCCTTTTTTGTAGCAGGTAATCTGCCAGCTTCTGCCCATATAGTCTTCAATTGTGCTGACCTTATACGGATCGGACGGAACAACATACCTTGTTTTATCAATGGTAGTCAGCTTAAAGTTATACCAATAAAGTCCGATTTTTTTCGGGGTAAAATCGCACTCCCAAATTTCGGTATCCTCGTCAAATTTACCGCACCAGATAAGCTCGGTAAATTCCCAGTTGCAGTCATAATCGTACTTTACACACAAGTGTGCTTTTTGTGTATGCTCCGCCTTAGGCAAAAGAATTCTGAAATGAATCTTGGTACCCTGTTCAACCGCACCAAACGGCGAACGATAGTAAATTTTTCGTGAATCAAACGGTACGGGCATATAATCACTTCCCATAATAATATATTCCGAAATGTCAATTTTGTTTTGGCGGTTATGCCCTGTTAATCGGAAATTAAGACAAATCCGCCAAAATGACGCAAAGATTATTTTATCATAAGAGAATAAATATTTCAACCGATATAAGTTGTAAACAGCATAAAATCGCCAAATTTGTCTACGAATGAAAAAATATTTAAACAATATTCTCTTTGCTCTTTTATTATTTCCGATTTTATATTATAATGTAAAATGATTATGTATGCAAAGAAGTCAGATGAGGACGAAAAAGCTATAAAAGGGAGATGCATTTCCTATGGAGAAAAAGAGAGTAAGCGTTCAGATTGAGGGAAGAAGTTATTCACTTATCACAACAGATGATGAAAAGTATGTTCAAAAGGTAGCGAACGAGGTGCTTTCTCATATAAGAAAGGCCGCCCAAAGCACAAAGCAGCTTGATACCCGTGATTGTGCGGTTCTTGCGGCACTTAACTTCTGCGATGACCGCAACAAGGCTCTTAAAAAGAACAAAGATTATGTTGAAAAAGCCGACAAAATTATTCAGCAGACAAATGATCTTAACAGGCTTTGCAAGGAATACAGAGAAAAGCTTACAGAGGCCATGAACGATAACACTCGACTTATAAATAATAATAAAGAGCTTGAAAAAAGACTTGCTGTTCTCGGACACGAGGTTTCACAGCTTAAAGAAAAGCTCGAAAGTGTTGAGAAAGGCAAAGAAAAAGCCAAATCGGAAAAATCAGAGCCTGAAAAAATTTCAGTTCCAAAGGAAAAAAAGACTTCAAATGCAAAAAATAACATGACAGAGCAGTCAGAAGATGTACCCGTGAATGTTCTGTCAAACGAGGCTAAAAAAACAGAACAGGAATTGCGTAATGAAAAACTTCTCGGTTATGTTCCAATGACGCAGTTCTCTCTGTTTGATGAAGATAAGAAATGAAAAAGATAGAAATACTTGCTCCGGCGGGAAGCTTTGACAGTGTAATTGCCGCCGTAAGGAGCGGAGCAGACGCAGTGTATCTTGGCGAAAAGGCATTTTCCGCCCGTTCCTCAGCCAAAAATTTTGATGATGAAGAACTAAAGAAAGCAACGGCATACTGTCACATTCACGGTGTAAAGGTGTATGTCACAATCAATACGATTGTGTTTGATGACGAGCTTGAAAAGCTGAAAAAAGCCATAATTTCAGCCGCAGAGGCTGATGTTGATGCACTCATTGTTCAAAATATGGGTGTAGCAAGGCTTGCACACAGGATTGTTCCCGACCTTGCACTTCATGCGTCAACCCAGATGAGTATTCACACTGCATCAGGTGTAAAGGCACTTTATGAAATGGGCTTCAAGCGTGTTGTTCTTGCCCGTGAAATGAGCAAAAAAGAAATTGAAAAATGCTGTGAAATTCCGGTTGAACTCGAAGTTTTTGTTCACGGTGCATTGTGTATGTGCGTTTCGGGACAATGCTACTTCAGCGCAATGCTCGGCTCAAGGAGCGGAAACCGAGGTGCTTGCGCCCAGCCGTGCCGTCTGCCGTTTTCGATAGGAAAGGTTAAGGACGGTCACGCACTAAGCCTTAAAGACAACAGCATTATACCATATATTACGCAGCTGCAGGAAATGGGTGTAGCATCTGCTAAAATTGAGGGAAGAATGAAACGCCCCGAGTATGTGTCTGCCGCCGTGCGTGCCTGCAAAGAACAGCGTGACAACGGATTTATAAGCGACGATACGGCAGAAATTTTGAAAAATGTTTTTTCACGAACAGGATTTACCGACGGTTATTATACAGGCAAAACAGGCTATGAAATGTTCGGATACCGCAGAAAAAACGATGTTGTATCGGCAGACGAAAAACTTTTTTCAAAAATCCGTCAAAGCTACAAGGACGAGCTTTCCGATATTGCAATAAACGGTACATTCACGGCGAAAATCGGCGAAAATCCGACCCTTGAAATCACGGACGGAACGCATAATATAAAAGTTACTTCCGAATTTGTCTGTCAAAAAGCAGAAAAGGTTGCGCTTGATAAGACAATCGCCCAGCGCACCGCGATCGCTAACCGCTGGCTGCTGGAGAGTCCGCTGCTCCG
>OGXG01001310.1_pt1 | contig 12713 bp, 16 predicted proteins | sample 1576251 | NCBI WGS metagenome assembly OGXG01 (sample SAMEA3541533, study PRJEB24748) | human gut metagenome | biome: human gut; feature: human-associated habitat; material: faeces | place: China | collected 2012
TTTTTACGCATGTTACTAAATAAATTGTGTCAACTTATTTAGTACACTACAGTTTCATGTCAAATGTACTTGCGTTTGAACCAAAACGCACTTGCGTTTTTCTGGCTGACAAAAAGCGACACATAACTGACAGATTTTCAGTGTAAAAGCATCACAAAATGACAATTCGTCAGGTTTTTATTCTTTACAAGCTGTGGCAAAGAATTTGAATTAAACTAAGCGTCGCAAGCAGGCCTGCAAGCATACAGGACGGGCTGCGACAAACGAAATGAAAATAATAAGAAACCACAACTAATAACGAGAAAGGAGACCATTTATGAACTTTAACAACTTTACAATCAAATCGCAAGAGGCAGTGCAGGAAGCGGTAAATCTGGTACAGAGCCGTGGACAGCAGGCCATCGAGCCGGAACATTTGATGGCAGGTTTGCTGAAGGTGGGCGAAAATGTAACGAACTTCATTTTCCAGAAACTCGGCATAAACGGCCAGCAGATAGAAACCGTACTCGACAGACAAATTGCCTCACTGCCGAAAGTTTCAGGTGGGGAAGCTTACCTGAGCCGAAGCGCCAACGAGGTGTTGCAGAAAGCCTTGGAAGTATCTAAGGAACTGGGTGATGAATATGTGTCACTGGAAGCCTTGTTGCTGGCACTGCTGAACGTGAAAAGTACGGTGGCCACCATCCTGAAAGATGCAGGCCTTACCGACAAGGAACTGCGGGCTGCCATTCAGGAACTGCGTCAGGGACAGAAAGTCACCTCACAGTCGAGCGAAGATACCTATCAGTCATTAAACAAATATGCCATCAACCTGATTGAAGCTGCACGAAGCGGAAAACTTGACCCGGTTATCGGCCGTGACGAGGAAATCCGACGGGTATTGCAGATTTTGAGCCGACGTACGAAGAACAATCCGATTCTGATTGGTGAACCGGGTACGGGTAAGACGGCTATCGTAGAGGGACTGGCACAACGAATCCTGCGTGGAGATGTGCCGGAAAACTTGAAGAACAAGCAGCTGTTCTCACTGGATATGGGTGCGCTGGTAGCAGGTGCCAAATACAAAGGTGAATTTGAGGAACGTCTGAAATCGGTTATCAACGAAGTGACGAAGTCCGACGGAAACATCATCCTCTTTATCGATGAAATCCACACGCTGGTGGGTGCCGGAAAAGGGGAAGGTGCCATGGATGCCGCCAACATTCTGAAACCGGCCCTGGCCCGTGGCGAACTGCGGAGCATCGGTGCCACTACCCTCGATGAATACCAGAAGTATTTCGAAAAGGATAAGGCATTGGAACGTCGTTTTCAGACAGTCATGGTAGACGAACCGGATACGGCCAGCTCTATCTCCATCTTGCGTGGACTGAAGGAGCGCTACGAGAACCACCATCAAGTGCGTATCAAAGACGAAGCCATCATCGCGGCAGTGGAACTGAGCAACCGTTACATTTCCGACCGTTTCTTGCCGGATAAGGCCATCGACCTGATGGATGAAGCGGCTGCCAAACTGCGTATGGAGCGTGATTCGCTTCCGGAAGAACTGGATGAAATCGAACGTCGGCTGAAGCAGCTCGAAATTGAACGTGAGGCTATCAAGCGTGAAAAGGACGAGGCTAAACTGGCTCAACTGAACAAGGAGATTGCAGAACTGAAGGAACAGGAGACTTCTTACAAGGCTAAATGGCAGAGTGAGAAAGAACTGGTGAACAAGATTCAGCAGAACAAGAAGGAAATCGAACAACTGAAGTTTGAAGCCGACAAGGCAGAGCGTGAAGGTGATTACGGACGTGTAGCTGAAATCCGCTACGGAAAGCTTCAGGCACTGGAGAACGAAATCAAGTCTATCCAGGAAGATCTGAAGAAGAAGCAGGGTGACAGCGCTTTAATCAAGGAAGAGGTAACGGCTGAAGACATCGCCGATGTAGTTTCTCGCTGGACGGGCATACCGGTAAGCAAGATGCTGCAAAGCGAAAGAGAGAAGCTGCTTCACCTGGAAGATGAGCTGCACAAGCGGGTTATCGGACAGGACGAAGCCATCGAAGCCGTGGCTGATGCCGTACGCCGTAGCCGTGCCGGACTGCAAGACCCGAAACGTCCGATTGGTTCATTCATCTTCTTGGGTACGACGGGTGTAGGTAAGACCGAACTGGCCAAGGCACTGGCAGAATACCTGTTCGATGATGAATCGCTGATGACGCGTATCGACATGAGTGAGTATCAGGAAAAGCATACCGTGTCACGTCTGATTGGTGCGCCTCCGGGATACGTAGGTTACGATGAAGGTGGTCAGCTTACTGAAGCCGTACGCCGGAAACCGTATTCTGTCGTGCTGTTCGATGAAATCGAAAAGGCTCATCCGGATGTGTTCAACATTTTGTTGCAGGTATTGGACGACGGACGTCTGACCGACAACAAGGGACGTACGGTGAACTTCAAGAACACCATCATTATCATGACTTCTAACCTGGGCAGTGCCTACATTCAGAGTCAGTTCGAGAAGATTAACGACCAGAACCATGACCAGATTGTAGAAGAGACCAAGAAAGAGGTGATGAACATGCTGAAGAAGACCATCCGTCCGGAATTCCTGAACCGTATTGACGAGACCATCATGTTCCAGCCGCTGAACAAGCCGCAAATCGAACAGATTGTCCGCTTGCAAATCAACGGTATCCGGAAGATGCTGAAAGGCAATGGAGTGACTTTGCAGATGACAGATGCAGCTGTCGACTTCCTGGCCACTGCAGGTTACGATCCTGAATTCGGTGCACGTCCGGTAAAACGTGCCATCCAGCGCTACTTGCTGAACGATTTGTCAAAGAAGCTTCTGTCACAAGAAGTGAACCGCGAAAAACCGATCATCGTAGAACGCGAAGGAGATGCATTGAAGTTCCGCAACTAAGTCAGCGGGGTTTCCCTATCTTCTATATAAAAACAAACCCTCCGCAGGGATTTCCTCAAAAGGATACCTGCGGAGGGTTTTTGTTTGTCTGTATATGATATGAATTCTTTCGAATCAGGGTATCGTCATGCGCTTCAACTCATCCAGCGTGCCGTTGAACACATTCAAATCTACATCCTCACGGATGCCCGGCAAACGTCCCACATCGGTATGCTGCCAGAAACGCCACTGCCCTTTGTATTCCACCGAGTCGGCATAATAATGGGCTATCCAATACGGATATGAGTTGAAAACGGAATCGTTCAGGTAACGGGTCTTAAATTTATAAGAGGTATAGAGAATCGGTTTTACCCGATAATAATCTTCGATTTTATCCAACCAGACTTTCAAGTCGCGGCGAAGCTTTTTCTCATCTTCTCCCCTCACCTCGATGTCGAGCACCGGAGGCAAATCGCCCGATTCCAGTTTCACGGAGCGGATAAAGAAATCGGCCTGACGGGAAGCGTCTGTCTTGGGATTGTAAAAATGATAGGCTCCGCGGATAAATCCGTGCTTGCGGGCCTCATCGAAATTATGGATAAAGGCTGTATCGCTGAAATCACCTCCCTCGGAAGCTTTCATAAATACGAAACGTACAGGAAAAGGGGCTGTCTGGGTTTTCTGCAGTTCACTCCAGTCTATCTGTCCCTGATGGTGGGACACATCGAAACCGTGCACTTCAAATCCGTATGGCAGACATACCCCGTATGCTTTCATGCCATAGCAGGGTTTCCAGCGGTAGGCGTACGGACGAATAAAGAAATAATAAAAACAGATGACAAAACACGTTTGACTTTTCCTGTTGTTCTTGCCTTGATGCTTTTCTTAATGTTTGGCTTTCTGACACCGTATTTCATGAACACACCTCCATTTCTATAAAATCAACATTCTGTAAACTTTCCTCAAGAGAGGAGGTGAGCAGAATGAAAATCCTTGTGTGGGAAGTGAGAACCTCAAAAGGTTTCACATTGATGGAGTTATCGAAGAAATCCGGAATCGGAAAATCTACGATAAACAACATCGAAAACGGTAAGGTGTCGCCGACATTATTTCAACTTGAAATGATAGCGATTGCATTAGGCGTGAACATCACCGACCTGTTTGAATCCGAATACAAATAATTGTACCATAATGCAGCGGGATTCCGGCAGCAGGAGGAACGATTTCCATGATTATGGAAATCAACCTCGATATTTCCACAATCATGGAAATATATGATACAATGCAATTCGGAAAGGGGGTGGTGTCTCCCTTGAATTACAAAGAGGCTATTGTCGAAATAGTCGGAAAGATACGAAACGAACGCATCCTCAAGAGGATATACAAATTCGTGTTGTATCTCTACACCCATGAGACTGGCAGTTGAAAGACTGTCAGTCTTTTTTTGATGCAAATAAATCTATGATTCTTTGAAATGCTGCGATGTCCTCGTCACTTGCCTCAAGTAATGCCTTGAAAAGATTCTTGCGGGCATCATCCTCACCTACCATGATGCGGTCAATTCTTTCGATGAAATCGTCGTCGGTATCAACGAACATCTCACCGTCACCAGTAGTCAACCATATATAATCAACATTAAATTCACGGCAGATTGATTTGACCATGTGTTCGGTGGCGTTCCGGTTTCCATTCTCAATATTAGAAATAGTGGATTTTGTAACACCTATTTTCTCACCGAATTGCTCCATCGTCATTTTCAAAGTTTTTCGCAATTCTCTGATTCGTTCGCCTTGCGTCATTTGGAATCACCTCCTCTGTTTTCTAAAGCATACCACCGAAAAAGACAAAAATCAATAAAAAAGTTTTCAAACGCAACAAAAAAGAGTTGACAAAGTATTCAAACGGAATTACAATGTATTCAAACGAAACGAACAGGAGGTACAAAACAATGATGAAATCTGAATTTGAAAACCTTGCAGGTAGAGCAGTAACAAACGAACAGTACAGAGCGATTGAAACATTATATATGAGTAGCAACCTTGAAAAAGCGGAATTTGTAAAGAGCATCAGAACAATGCTCAAGAGCATCCCACAGCCGGAAAGGGAAAAAGACATCAAACGAATGGTCGTAAGAGACAAGAGCGGTTACAGAAAGACACCGAACGGATGCTATTACCACATCAAATATGTTGAATTGGTAGACATTGACATCAAAACAGGGAAATACATCATCAAGCCACTTGAGGAAAAAGATTTTGAGAGACTGGCAAAAGACGGACACGATTTGAATTTAGACACATGGTTTGATTTCGATTATGAGGATTGCATCGACGAAAAGAAAAAGCCGATTGAACTGAATTATTAAAGCCGAAACGGGGCAGCAGTCGCCCCGTCAGTGTCCGGATGGCAACCGACACTCTGACGATGGCAAGCCGAAAGACATCGTTCAGCGATACCGTGGGAAACATGGCAGCGGTCGCACCTGCTAGAAAGTGCGTGGATGGTCAACAGGTTTTCGATGATTTTTAATGTGAAAAGCATCAACACGGTATACATTGCCGGAAAAGAGGTGGACGGGATGAAAAGACCGAGAGAACCACCGACAGGAGGAAACAGGATGGATATAGGACGAATATTGCCGACAGAGGCAGCAGCAATCCTCAATGTGTCACCGCAATTCGTGAGGGTAGCAATGCAGCAGGGAAAACTCCCGATAGGAACGGCGGTGCAGATGTCCTCAATTTGGACGTATCACATTTCGGAAAAACTGCTTGCAGATTATTCCGGAAAGAACATAGAAAAAGAGATTGAGAGAATCCGAGGAGGTGTTGAAAAATGACGAGAAACGAGAAAAAAGCAGTGATTGAGAGCATGGCAGAAAAATTCATGAATATTGACGACCTTGAGGGAAAGTCAATGACCATTATGGTGATGTCTGCGTATGCCGAGGGTAAGGCAGCAGGAAAAGCAGAGGAGCGTCGCAGATGGGAACAGAAAGAGGCGGTTGCAGCCGTTTAATGAAAACGCCCCGTCATAACGGCGGGGCAGTACATAGCAGGAGCATGAGAGCAAAGAAAAAGGACAACCATTGCAGTGGTCGTCCTTGTATCGACTGATTGTGTCAGTCGCTAACTGATAGAAATATTATAGCAAATCTGACACAAAAAAGCAACTTGAAAAGCGACCGAAAAGGTCTATAAAATCAAGGGTTTTCGGAACTTTTATCGTCCTTGTAATAGATAATAACAAGTCTACGAAAACATAACAGGAGGAACGTGTCAGATGGCAAGAAAAAGAGGGATGCAATATATCCCGTATGATTATGAGGCAGCATATAACAAAGCGATGGAGGACATGCATGAGTGGTTCATTGAGAACCTGTTCCAACATCGAAAGAAAGTTATATATGCACTGAAAGAGATAACAGCAGGAGACCAGTTTGAAATTGAGATATATCCGCAGTTCCGGAGCATGGATGAAGTACCTCCGGAGGGGAGGACAATCAAGAAAGACAACAACAAGGCTCAAAAGAATCTGAATGACAAGAACGCACGGAAATATGTTGAGAGGCTAATCAATGAGAATTTCAGTGACCGTGATATTTGGATGACATTGACCTATGATGACGAGCATCTCCCGCCGGACGGGGATGTGGATGCAGCAATCAAGAATGTGCAAAAGTACATCCGACGCATCAACTATCAGAGGAAAAAGAGAGGTCTCCCGAATGCGAAATATGTCTATGTGACCGCATACAATCCGGATGCGGAAATCAGATGGCATCATCACATTGTCATGGATGGAGCGTTAGACATGGAGACGGTTGAATCCTGTTGGAAACAGTCAAGCAGGAATGAGGTTCGCCGATTGCAGACGGACGAAAACGGTCTGTCCGGTATGGCGAATTATATCGTCGAGGAAAAGAACCGTGTTCCGTCGGAAAAGAGATGGAACAGTTCACAGGGATTGAGAGACCCACGAATCAAGGTCGTTCATTCCAAACGTCCGGCAGCAGGAGGCAGTTATAAAAAAATAGGCTCATTCGTTGACAAGATGGTCAAGGATAGGAATTCCATTCCGGAGATATTGAAAAAGTGGTATCCGGACATGGATTTCACGAATGCAGCAGTGTACTACAACGATTTTAACTGCATGTTTTATATACATGCACGAATGCGGAAAAGGAGGTCGACAGGTGAAAAGACGAATAAGACGGATAAGACGGGCATTGAAAAGAGCAGGTTTGTATAATGCGTTTCACATCACATTGATTGCGGTATTACTGACAGGATTTTGCGTGATATTGTTCAATGTCAAAGAACCGGAGCAGCAGGAGGAAAAACCGGAGACGACGCAAGCGGAAGTGATGCAGAATCCGGAGACAATGACACAGACAGCAGAGAGCATCGAGGACAAATACAAGGTGTTTGATACCATGTCCGAGGACTGGGGGAGTGATGACCTTGAGGGATTCGTGTTCTACGACCTGCCGGAGCAGTATGCAGACAAAGGCTATTTTCCGGAGAAAATGCAGATATGAATGGCTTGAACAATATGAAAAATACATGAAGAAAGGCGGTGAGAAATAAATGAATCCGTTTCAGAGATTAGGAGTAAAAATTTCAAATTGGTGGAGAGGCGAACCACAGAACGACGGAGGGAAAATGACATTGAACTCACCGTCGTTCCTTGAGCGAATAGGATTGAAAAGAAAAGGGAAACCGACATCAGAGGTCACATATTTCACTTGTCTCAAGATGCTGTCGGAGACCCTTGCGAAAATGCCTATCAAATACTATCAAAAAACGGACAAGGGCATCATCGAGGCAGAGGCGACGGACACATCGAAACTGCTATCAAAGAGACCGAATCCGTTTATGACACCGACAACATTCTGGAACACAGTTGAAATCAACCGCAACCATTACGGAAAAGCCGAATCGCTCACTCAAAAAATCACGGTGCAGAAAAACATCGTGAAATTGAACAGTGAGCAGCAGGAGAAGTTGACAAAGAAACTGTCAGACCAAAAGACAAAGCAAGAGGAACTCAAAACAAAGATTGATGCTGCAAAAGAGGCTTATGAGAAATCGACAGCAGAGACCGGAAAGAACTCCGAACAGTCAAAGGCACTCAAAGAGGAACTTGACAAGTTAGAGAAAGAGTTTACTGCAAATGAGACAGCAATCGGAAAGACAGAGACCGCACTTGCAAATCAGACAGTAAAGACGGAAAAGTCAAAAACTGCTCTCATGAACATGGAGGCAGAACTAAAAAACGTTAATGACCAGTTGAAAGATAATAAACTTGAAAAATTTGCGACCGCTTGCGATACGGCGGGAACAAAGATGGAAAGTTTCGGAAAGAAAATGTCGGTTGTCTCTGCCGGAATTGCGGGCATTGGTGCAGCATCTATTGCAGCGTTCAAAGAACTCGACGAGGGATATGACACCATAGTGACAAAGACCGGAGCAACCGGAGAGGCACTTGAGGGATTGACAAAGTCTGCGGATAATGTTTTCGGCACAATGCCGGAGGATATGTCGACGGTAGGCGAGGCAATCGGAGAAGTCAACACAAGATTCCATACAACAGGAACGGAACTTGAAAAGACCTCAAAACAGTTCATACAGTTTGCAACAATCAATGGAACAAACGTCACACAGTCAGTTGACCAAGTCGACAAAATCATGAAAGCGTGGAACGTGGATGCATCACAGACGGGAAACCTGTTGGGATTGCTCACGGCAAAGGCACAGGAGACCGGAATCTCCGTTGATACGCTTGAATCAAATGTACTTGATAACAACGCAGCGTTCAAAGAAATGGGTCTGTCATTGCCTCAAGCAATCAATTTGATGGCTCAATTCGATGCAAATGGTGTTGATTCAACTCAAGCGATGGCGGGTCTTAAAAAAGCATTACAGAACGCCACATCAGAGGGAAAATCAATGGACGAGGGCTACCAATAATGCCTTAGCACTTTTTGGAGACGAAAATGCAAGAGGTATGGTTATCCTAAAAACTTACAATGAATATATGAATGGCTATGAAGATGATAAGGGCAAGTTGAAGAATATATAGATTTAATTCCAATACTTAATATGTTGTACTATGATACTGAAACATTTTTAAAACCAATCAGGGAGGTTAAGATATATGATGCAGCTTAGTGTAAAAGATATAGCTGATAATGCTAATATGATTATATTTTATTAGATTTATGTGACAGAGTAGATATATATTCAAAGGAGGGATTAGTAATGAATAATGAAAGAATGCCAATTAATATTTATAAACTTGATGATGGTTATAATGATAAGGGAATGAATAGTAAGGAACTTATTAAAGATTATAAACAGAATATACAAAAATGGTGTTTTATAGCTGTTGCAGATATTGTGTTTGCCGTGATTACAGTATTTATAAATTTTAAAGTTCCTGATACAGTAATGATGAGCCTGGTTATTTATATTGCTACGTTGGCATTACTGACAGTAAGTATTATCAGACTTCGCAGATATCATTTACAATATAGGAATATAAATGACGATATACAGAAGTAATTTGGTGTAAATGGGAGAAAATTAGTATGAAAAAAGAAGCTATTTTAGAATCAAAATGTATTTTAGACCAGACAGAAGGTTCAATGGTAAATTATGGTGGGGCTTATTCTAATTTTGCGATAGCAGAAAAGAGCGGTAGTTTTTTAGATAAAAAGAAACGATATGTTTTTGTTTTTAAAATCAATAATTCTAAAAAAGAATTTGATGTGAATGAAATGATTTACAATAAGTATGATGAGCAAAGTCTTGGCATATTAGAATATAGTGGTAAGAATTTTATAGATTTTTCGGAAATCAAAAAATAGTAATGCAGCTTGTGCGCTAAAACTGACGGTAGCACCCATACAGTACCAACTTCTTGTAACAATTTCATATGATTTATTACACCTCGGAATTTCGGTTCCGAGGTGTTTTTATGTGCAATAATTCTATTGACCTAATGAAATACTACCCAATTTTCACGGAAATGTATGCATGATGACTGCAAGATATCAAAAAAAATCTCATAATGTTCTGTACAAGTATTCATTTATAAAAGAAAGTTTTGATTTGAGGTGTCCTGTTACAATTGTCGTTTAATAGAATATTGGTATAATTATAATAATTATTTTTGCTGTGGGCACGTGAATATATATTAGTGTTTCAAAAAAAATAAAATTTTCCATTCACTAAGGGTGAAAGCTACTGTTGTTATTTTATTGGTTTCAAAGTATAATAAGCAAATAGAATATTGTCTGTTTGACATAGAGAAGAGGATTTTAGATGACTAATTCAAGTGTTGCTCCATTTGTGAAGTGGGCTGGTGGAAAGCGCCAGTTAATTCCACAGATAAGAGAAAGAATGCCTGAAAAATATAACGATTATTATGAACCGTTTGTTGGCGGAGGAGCAGTATTATTTGAATTGCAGCCGGCAAATGCACTGATTAATGATATAAATAAAGCGTTGATAAATACTTACAATATCATATGTAATGAAGCGGATGCATTTTTAGAAGCCGTAAACAGGCTGGATGAAGAAATGTGGGAAGATGGAAAGAAATATTATTATTCGGTCAGGGAGCATTATAATGATAAGCTTATGAAGTCAGAATATGATGTTGAATTGGCAGCATTGTTTGTATTTATTAATAAGCACTGTTTTAATGGCTTATATCGTGTAAATGGAAAAGGTTTATTTAATGTACCATATAATAACAGCCGTAGAGCTTCAGCCGATGAAAATGTTATAAGAGAAGTTTCAAAGTATCTTAAAGGTGTAAAAATTATTAATGGTGATTTCGAAGAAGCCTGCAAGGATGCAAAGAAGGGTGATTTTGTATTTATTGACAGTCCATATGCACCTCTTAATCCAACATCTTTTGAGTCATACACGAAAGAAGGGTTTGATATAGAAAGTCATAAAAGAGTTGCAAAGCTTTATGATGAATTAACAGGCAGAGGCTGCTATTGTATGCTCACTAATCATAATACAGAGCTGATAAATGAGTTATATGGAAATAAAGGTTATAAAATAGATGTTGTAAGTGTTAAGCGTATGATTAATTCTGATGCATCTAACAGGGTTGGGAAAGAAGTAATAATATGTAATTATTAGATGAAGTTAATGTCCGCTGTTAACAGAGATTAACATTTTCCGGAAAATGAGGAGACATATGAAGGATAACTTATTTATAAAGAAAGTGCCATTATACTATGACACGGATGACTCACAGCTAATCGTAGGTGATTCTTTCAAAGTTCTGACTAGAATGAAACAGGAGTCGGTAGATATGATATTTGCTGATCCACCATATTTTTTAAGTAATGATGGGATTACCTGCAAGAGCGGGAAGATGGTTTCAGTAAATAAGGGTTCGTGGGATAAGCTTTCAGAAAAAGGAAGTAGTGTTGAAGAAAAACATAAGTTTAACAGAAAATGGATTAAACTATGTAAAAAGGTACTAAAACCAGATGGTACAATATGGATATCAGGAACGCTGCATAATATATATTCGGTTGGTATGGCATTGGAGCAGGAAGGCTTCAAAATCATCAACAACATTACATGGCAGAAAACAAATCCACCACCAAACTTAGCATGTCGATGCTTCACACATTCTACGGAAACCATATTATGGGCACAGAAGAATGATAAGAAGTCTCGGCATTTTTTTGATTATCAGAAAATGAAAGAAATGAACGGTGGAAAGCAGATGAAGGATGTGTGGACAGGAGCATTGACGAAACCTTCGGAGAAAACAGAAGGTAAGCACCCTACGCAGAAACCGGAATATTTGCTTGAAAAAATTGTGCTGGCATCGACGGAGGAAGGACAAGTTATCTTGGATCCTTTTTGTGGATCAGGAACTACCGGAGTAGAGGCGGTACGATTTGGACGAAAATTTATCGGAATAGATGTAAGTGAAGAATACTTGGAGATATCCAAGAGGAGATTGGAGAAGGTAGCAAATGACAAATAGAAATTTTGATGAATGGCTGAGTAAGTTCAGACCGAGTATATCAAGTTATGATTATTATATCGACTTTGCAAAGGTCGTAAGAAATGTAGATGAAATCAAGGTGGAATTAAACATCTTAAATTCCTTGATTGCTTCTAAAAATATTGAAGAAGAATTTGAGAAGATAGTGACAAAGTATCCGGAAACTTTACAATGTGTTCCTCTGCTTCTTGCGGTGCGAGGTCATGAAATATATGCCCAAGATGAAGAAGGAGCTTTCCTATATAATTTCAAGAAAATGAATTACAGTGTGGAACAGTACAAGGTATTTATGCGTAAGACCGGATTGTTTGATATGATTGCAAATCATTTGGTAAATAATCTTGTGGATTATGCTTTGGGTATCGAAACCGGATTGGACTCTAATGGTCGTAAGAATCGTGGCGGTCATCAGATGGAAGATTTGGTCGAGAAGTATATTGTGGCAGCAGGTTTCAAAAAGAACGAGAATTACTTTAAAGAGATGTACTTAAAAGATATTGAATCTAAATGGAATATTGATTTGTCGGCACTTTCAAATCAGGGAAAAGCTGCAAAGAGATTTGATTTTGTAATCAAGACGGATAAGATGATTTATGGTATAGAAACAAACTTCTATGGCGGTGGCGGTTCAAAACTAAATGAAACTGCAAGAAGTTATAAAATGCTTGCGCAAGAGGCAGATACTATTGAGGGCTTTACATTTGTGTGGTTTACGGATGGAATTGGCTGGAAGAGTGCATACCGAATTTCTCTACAGCATCGAGAAGAGCCCTGGAAACCT
>OGXG01001319.1_pt1 | contig 12679 bp, 9 predicted proteins | sample 1576251 | NCBI WGS metagenome assembly OGXG01 (sample SAMEA3541533, study PRJEB24748) | human gut metagenome | biome: human gut; feature: human-associated habitat; material: faeces | place: China | collected 2012
GGATGAAGAAAACATAAGAGAAATGGTCGCTTTCCCACTAGGAGCAAATGGCGCTGATGCTATGATGGGCTGTCCTGGTGAAGTATTTGAAAAACAACTTAGAGAAACACATATCAAGGTAAGAGATTAATTAATAGGGGGCAAAGTTATGAATAAAGATTATGCAATAATATTTCAAAAATTTGAACATGAAGAAGTGGAATATTATTTACCAATAGATGTGGCAGAAGGTATATACTTAGAAAAAAATAATACATTTACTGCCCATAATATTACTCTAAAACATATAATAGCAGGAGAAGACTATGGCTATTGTAATAGAGAAAATATAACAGCATTAATAAATAAACATAAATATATGCCTATGTTTATAGCTAAAAAAATAATATTAAATGAATTAAGAAAAACAACCTATGTTAGAACAGTAAATGAGAAAAATATGCCTATAATATTATTTCAAGAAAAAGAAGAAGGGAATATTTTAATGGAAGAAGATATAGCAAATTACTATATAAGATATTTTTCTGAAATTATTACATATGAAAATAACAAAAAAGATGTACCACAAAATATAGAAATAGACATAAATAAAATATATAGTGAAATAAAAAAGAAAATCCCAAATCAAGATAATCATATCAAAGAAATACTATCTATTATCTGAGAGACTTCAACAACTATCAAAATACCAAATCAAGAAGTATACTAATTAATGGTGAAAAAAGTTCTCCTAAAAAAGAAATATTTAATATAATTGAAGACAATATAAATATTCCAGTACTAAATACAAGTGCTATAAATAAATATAAAAATAATGTAACATTAAATACAGTTAATGATATCTTAATTAGTCTCTTAAAGAAATGTAATTATGATATAAAGAAAGCTGAGACAAGTATTATTGTAATGGATGATATAGATACAATAACAATATTAGATCAAAACGATGCTAGATTATTTGGTGAATATCAAACAGATCTAATTAGATTAATTAATGGTCTACCATTTACTATAGAAATAGATGGTGATAGTTACACAATAGATACTAGTAAAATGCTTGTAGTTCTAATGGGAGATTTCATGAAATATGAAGAAGAAATACCTACAATTAAAGGCTTTTCTAATACTTCAAATAATCAAAGTAAGCAAATGACAAAAATTGATTATCTTAATGAAGGTCTACTAGAAGATTTAGTTATATCTATTCAGAATATTATTGAATTAGATAACGTCTTTCTGAGTGAACTGGGTATAGATTTCCGTCATCGCACCGTCTTCGAACAGGCAGGCCTGCAGCTCTTTTATCTCACCTTCACCGGGAAGAGAGGAGTTTTCTCCTTCCACCTGGAACTCATTGATGTGAGTAGTGATAGTTCGGACAGGTGTGCTGCTTCCTCCGTCTCCTGTACCTCCTCCTTCTCCTTCTCCTCCGCTGGGGATATCTTCTCCTCCACAGGCTGTTGTAAATAATAGGGCAGAAAGTATGCCGAAAAACTGTATGTATTTTTTGATGTACATATTATACTGGTTTATTTGTCTGTTTAGATATTGTTGTTTTTTTACTCGTAGATGTATTCCACCGGTGTCTTGATGCATCGGATAGTACGGGTTTTCTGTGCATTGTTGCCTGTATACTTGAACCAGTTTCCTCTGCCTTCACTGTTTGAATAACCTTCTATCATCCAGGTGCTTCCTCCATTTCCATAGGTCGCCAGCAAAATCATCATCTTTGATATGCTGGTTGCATCCCATTGGTGACCTAAGCCGCAGATTGTCCAGTGGCTGCCTTCGTATTCAAAATCATAGAAGGTAACCGGACCGTACTGCAATCCCTGGAAAGTCGCATTACGTTCTACGACCTTAAAGTTGAGTCGCTGGCCTAAACCATTGTTGAAGGCACCGGGGTTGAAGTAACCCAGATTGAAATTCGTGCTTCCTGTAAAGAAACGGTAGTCATCGAAGTCCGGAATCTGGTAACCGTCGGGTGCCATGACGGTAGGAGACAGGGTCCCGAAGTTGTTCGTCTGGCTTTTGTATCCTTCGTAATAGAATGAAGAGTCATCATGAGTAAGTTGTAACCCTTCAGGATTTCCGGCCTGATACTGGTCGCCCAGAATGTGCAGGAATTCATCGTCAGAGCAGGAAGTCAGGTAGTCTGCCAGACTGCTGTCTTTGGCAGGGTCTGAATTAATCAGAATCTGGTCATTGAAATTCTTCACGTTACCTCTCAGGTTGTACTTGCACCACCATGTACCGTTGACATTAACTACCGGCAATCCCCAGTTGAGGCGTCGGATGGTATAAGTCTCCGAATGGCTGCCGTCTTTATCTGTAATGATTAATTCGCCGGCCTGCTCTCTTCCGTCTGCTTTCGGGTCATTGGGTTTCCATCCCCCTAACAGACGATAGGTATTGTTACCTTCATCAGTGAGTTTCATCCATTGTGCTTCTTCTTCTCCGAATCTCAGTGTGGCGGTTTTTCCTTCCGGCAAAATCAAGCGGGCCAGTTCTCCGTCCACGTATCGGTTGAAGTCACATTCTCCATTTTCGTCAAACTGGATAAGTCCGCTCAATTCTATCGGATTAGGCGTAAACACCAGTACTACTCTACCGGTTTGTACCTGGTCTTTATGAACATCCAGATATACGTATTCATGTTTGCTGCCCGGCATTTTCTGTCTGCTGGCGACATTGATTTGTGCAACGGGAGAAAGTCCTCTGGAGCGAGTGGCTGGAGTGACTGTGACTCCTTCAGCTTCTCCAAAGATGCTGACTTCGGCTCCTGTTTCGGCTGCCAAGGTCAGCTGGAAGTTGCTTTCCCAGCAAGGAATGAATACGGTGTCGCCACGCTCATTGATGGTTACTCCTTCTGACAGTTGTGAATTCTCTTTATCGACCAGTCCTTTGAGTGTAAGACCTGATGCGGATGAGTCACCGCTTTCCCAGTTATCCGTCAGTACTTCCACGTTCAGGTTTGCACCGTTTCCATACACTCTCAGCGTGTACACCGTGTTACGTTTCAACGTCGGAAGGGTAGTTCTTAACCTATGCCATCCTCCATTGGCGGTCATCATAATTTCCACCTCATGACCGTTGGATGTTTGTTCCGGAAGGTAGTAAAGAGATTCCTTTCCGTTTTTAAACGGATGCTCTCCGAAGTCTTTTGTCAACTCGTTTTTTTCGAGGTTAGCCAGTACGCTTTGGTTGCCGGCTTCATGTACTAAACCTGTCAGAGCTACTTCTTTTATCACGATGCGGTTTACTTCTGCATCTTGAAATGAAGACTCCAGGTCGATACGGGCTACCGCACGCTTTAAAGCTACGGAGAAAGATGTATTGCCTGAACTCAAGTCGGCCATTCCGTTCATTAACATATATCCTGATGCCATCTCTTCTGAAGTAGCGGTCAAGTTCAGAAACTCGTCCAGAGTTGTGACATCGTCTGTCAGATTAACCTTTGAAATCACGCTTTCACCATTGGCCAGAAAATAGATGTTTCCCTTTATCTGCTCAAGGTCAAGCTTGCACATTCCTTCATCGTTTACTTGTAAGGATTTGAATGATTCCTTCAGTATTCCGTTTTCAAAGCGGTAGGCATTGAGTGTATGTATTTGCTCATCAGTGTTTGTGTCTGTTTCATTTGTCATTCCAGTTCTGGAAAAGTTGACGGTTAAAATTCCGCCTGAGTCGGGTGACTGCTGAAAATCTTCCTGCAGACAGCCACTTAGTAAAAACAAGCCTGCGCTTGCCAGCGTAAGTATATATTTCATATTCATTTTTTCATCAGATTTAATTTCGTTTGTTTATTTGTATCGGTGAGGGTTTTGGGCACTGTTCAAATAGTTTTTGGAGTTGATAGGCATATCCTGGATGTTATTGACATAAAAATTGTTCATCAATTTTTCTGCCCATGGCCCATAAGTAAACGAACTGTTGTGTCCGTATCCCATTACGTGTCCCAGCTCATGGAACATGATGCTGCACGAGTAAGTATTAAAATAGTGTTCAAACCATCCTTGCTGGTAACATCCAAATGTGCTTCCACCTCCTAAACCAACGACTCCGTTTCCTGGGTAGACCAATCCCACCTGAAGGGTTCTGGCCATCCGCATCTGTTGCAATACCGCTTCCACCTTTACGGGCTGTTTGTTGTCATCGTACAGCTGGTCGGCATTGTCACGCAGAATCTGTTCGTGTTCCGGCATGTCAATCATATAGGTGAAGTTCAGGAAGAGGGCTACCGACTCACGGCAATGCACCGGGCGTATTCCCATCCAGTTACCTACCGGACCACCGTCTTCTCTTTCCGGATCTCCGCCATACAGGCCCCAGTAAATATTCCATCCATGCTTAATATCCTGCAGCTTGGCCCAAAACGGGTCATCCGATTCTATTTTCAGTACGGCATTCGAAAGTTCGGCAGCCGTTTTCTTGCTTATTTCAATCACTTTTCCTGATTCCGTGCGGCACATTACTGAACGTTCTATCAATGGAATCTCTTCATAAAAATCGCAGAATGCCGGAATTGAATCAAAATAGGCCAGGTCGAAATACTCATTGCTTACTTGCGGCAACTGCATTTTTATCAGTACGTTACTCAGGTTACGGGGAGAGTAAAAACGTGCGTGCAGTTTTCCTTCTTCGGTAACCGACACCTGAAGCGGCTGTGAAGTATTGAACTTCCGGAGTGACGGATTGGTGTACACTTCTTTTGTTTCATCGTCCTGCAGGATAGCTTTATGTCCGCCTGCATTGTATGCTGCAGGTGTGATGAACATCACTATATCCTTGTCATCCGGATGAGTTACTACCGATTCTATGTGATGAATGTGATTGCTGCTTAGTGATTGATGCTCGAATCCATACACCTGACGCCTTTCCTCCTTGCGGTAGTTGCGGGTGGAAATTGTGATTTCACCGTTGAGGTGCGCATTCCCACACAGCGGCATGAAGAGGTAGGAAGTCTGCTCATTCAAGGAAATCGGGTCGAGGGTGCCGTTGCTTTCACCGCTCAATTCTCCGCTACCCGAGAGAGTGGTATAAAACCGTACGTCACCGAATGACAGACTTTTATCTGTTACCGCATTGCGTACGTAAGGATTATGGTAGGTGAAATCGAAATCAACCCGGCTTACAATCCGTTTTTGGGTTATTTCATCTGTAATTGAAGCCGTTTCCTGTATTCCGTCGGCAGTCTGTACCTCTATGACTGAGAAAGGAATTTGCGAATAGAAATATTCAGCCTCCAGTGGTTTCTGCAAATCTTCCGGAAATGCCAGCCACTCATCTTGTATACGCTCAGGAGTATGAACGATGGCTTTATCTTTGGTGGCATCGCCCTGGATTCCTAAAACCAGCAGACGATAATTTCCTTTGTGCAGTCCTTCAGTATAAATTGTGGACGTAGAGGCTTCATAATAGCTCTTGATATTTTTGACTTTTTCACCGTTTTCATCCACAATGAAATAGTGCAACTCATCGTATGGAGAGGTTTCCTTTCCAGAGATACGTGAAGTACTTCCCTCATATCCATCCTTTTGTAATTTGAATAAAATCCCGGATTTGTTTGTAGTAGACGATGTGTCTAATTGTTCTTCCTGGTTACAAGAAACCAATAGCAAAGTGCATAAAAATGCAATAAAAGTAAGTTTTCTCATTTTGTTGTTGTTTTCTCGTTGATTACAATCTATTAAACCAACCCTATAACTTTTTCCGTCGAAAAAATAACTAATTAGTCGTTTTATAGTTTAGTTTGTTTATCTCGTTAATGTTTTTGCCTATTCATGCTTTTAAACGTAATATTTCCGTTTTTGTTCAGGCAATTTTTTCTTGATGCTTTAATTTTTGAGAATAAGGGTACGTATTTGTTTGATTATAAAAAGGATAACGTATGAAAATAAAAAAGCAACAGCGTGGATTTGCTGTTGCTTTTGGGTTGATATATATTTGTTTTGCTATTTTTTCTCTTGACTGCTGTTGCGATATTCCGTAGGTGTCATTCCTAAGTATTTTTTTACATATTGTGCAAAAAACGACACATTGGGGAATTCAAAATCCACAGAAATTTCCTTAATACTTTTGTTGGAATGTCTCAGCTCCGGAATGATATGTTCAATGGCATTCTCATGAATCAATGTCAATGCATTTTTCCCGCTGATTTGCTTGACGATGCGCGACAGGTACTTCGGTGAATAACAGAATAGGTCGGCATAGTAAGTCAGTGTACGATGTTTACCGTTGTCGGCTGTCAGCGCTTCCATGAATTGCTTGAAGATGAAGTCGGGTTGTTTGACAGGAGTGTGGTATCCTTGCTTTTCTTTTTCAATGGACTTTCGGGTGGTTTCAGCCACCATCTCGCCATAAAAAGCTGAAGCAATGTGCAGCAGAATCTCTTTCTGGTATTTGTCGGGTGGAGTCTGTATCTTGTCCTCTATCAGTTTCAGGTACTGGTGAAACGTTTCATTCCGGTTTTCTCCAAAATGCTTGATGGGGTTTTCCTGTATGTAACATATCGACTTCCAGCTATATTTCTGAGTCTGGGTCAGCCGTTGGATAAAGCGGTTGGAGAAACAGAATACTTTTACCTTATGGTTGGGACTGGCCATTACCTGACCTATAATAGTATTGGGCAGGCTAATCAGCAGGTCGTTGGCCTGTAAGTGTCGGGCCACGTTGTTCAGTTCCAATTTTACTTCTCCTTCCTCACAATAGAGCATCAGAAAAACTTCCAGTTTGACATTCCGGTTTTCCGGGAACACATTCTCCAGGCGTTCGGTCAGAAACATGTAATCGTCAATATAGCTTTGGGCATCGCAATGTGCCTGAAGCATTTCTATGTGAATATGTCTAATAATCTCTTCCATAATTCTTTTTTGCAAAGATGAAGATTTTTGGTCAAGGTGCTATGTCTTATTTTCTCTCAAGAATGTCTTATTTTCCATATTTCATGATTTTGACGGAAGGGTGGAGAAAATTGAACATCTCTGTGCGAAAATCGGTTGCCTTCCTTTTTCCCTTGCTTGCTACTTTTGCGCGAACAAAAAAAGAAACGAATATGACGAAAAAGATTGGAAAATTAAACGTATGGCTGATGTTGCTAGTTAGCTGTGCGATGGGGATAACTTCCTGTAAGACGGAAACCAAAGAAAACACTCAGAAAGGCTATAATCTTGTAACGCTTACAGCAGATACGGATAAGGAAATCATGACTTCGTATTCTGCCTCTATTGAAGGTATGCAGGACATTGACATTTATCCGCAAGTGTCAGGATATATTGAAAAGTTGAATGTATCCGAAGGAGATGTCGTACGACAGGGAGAAGTCTTGTTTGTGATTGACCAGGTTCCTTATAAGGCGGCTTTGGAAACGGCAGTTGCCAATGTGGAAGTAGCGAAAGCCAATCTGGCTACAGCTGAACTTACGTATAAAAGTACAAAGGAACTGTACGCCAAGAAGGTAGTCTCCAGCTTTAACTTGCAGACAACTGAGAATGAGTATCTGACTGCCAAGGCACAGCTGGCACAGGCTAAGGCACAGGAGGTAAATGTGCGGAATAACCTTTCTTATACGGAAGTAAAAAGCCCCAGCAACGGGGTGATTGGCATGTTGCCTTACCGGGTAGGAGCACTGGTCAGTTCCAATATGTCGCAACCGCTGACCACTGTGTCAGATAATGCCACCATGTATGTCTATTTCTCGATGACTGAAAATCAGCTTTTGGCTTTGGCACGTCAATACGGTACGATTGATAAGGCAGTAGAAAATATGCCGGCCATTCAGCTTCAGTTGAACGATGGCTCTGTGTACGAAGAAAAGGGAAAGATAGAATCTGTCAGTGGCGTGATTGACAAGGAGACGGGTACGGTAGGTGTACGTGCGGTATTTCCGAATGCTTCCCGTTTGCTGCACAGTGGGGCATCGGGTAACGTGCTGATTCCAAGTGTCTATAAGAAATGTATTGTGATTCCGCAGGGAGCTACCGTACAGTTGCAGGATAAGATTCTGGCTTATAAGGTGGTAGACGGAAAAGCGGTATCTACTTTAATAAAAGTAGCTCCGGTCAACGATGGGAAAGAATACATTGTGCTGGATGGACTGAAAGCTGGAGATGAGATTGTGGCCGACGGAGCCGGAATGATTCGTGAAGGAACGCAAGTAAAATAACAGACGATTATGAAAGGAAATATATTCATTAAGCGGCCGGTGATGGCCCTCTCCATATCGGTTCTGATTCTGATAGTGGGATTTATATCACTTTATACACTTCCCGTGGAACAATATCCTGACATTGCTCCGCCTACCGTACGCGTGGAAGCCACTTATACTGGTGTCAATGCCGATGCGGTGATGAACAGTGTCATCATGCCGCTGGAAGAAAGTATCAACGGGGTAGAAAACATGATATACATTACCTCTACGGCTACCAATGCGGGTACAGCCGAAATCCTGGTATATTTCAAGCAGGGTACCGACCCGGATATGGCAGCGGTGAATGTGCAGAACCGTGTGTCTGCCGCACAAGGTCTGCTGCCTTCCGAAGTAACCGCTATTGGTGTCAGCACCATGAAACGCCAGAACAGCTTCCTTCAGATTAACAGTCTTATCAGCCCCGACAAGCGTTATGATGAAACCTTCCTGGCCAATTACCTTGACATCAATGTGATTCCCCAGGTAAAACGTATTCAGGGCGTAGGCGACGTGCAGCTGATGGGAGATACTTACAGTATGCGTATCTGGATGAAACCCGACAAAATGGCACAATACGGACTGGTTCCTTCTGATGTGACAGCCGTATTGGGTGAGCAGAATACGGAAGCACCTACGGGCTCATTGGGTGAAAGTTCGGACAATGTGTTTCAGTACACCATGAAGTACAAAGGTCGTCTGAAGAGCGTAGAAGAATTTGAAAACATGGTCATACGTTCGCAGAAAGACGGGTCCGTGCTTCGGGTAAAAGATATTGCGGAGGTAGAACTGGGACGTGAATCCTATAGTTTCCATGGCGAAGCAGATGGAGTTCCGGGAGTTACTTTCATGGTCTTCCAGGTGGCTGGTGCCAATGCTACGGCTGTAAACCAGGAAATCTCCGACTTGCTGGATGATATTTCAAAAGATCTTCCGGAGGGAACGGAGTTTATTCAGATGATGAGTGTGAACGACTTCCTTTTTGCTTCTATCGACAATGTGGTTGAAACCCTGGTGATAGCTATTATCCTGGTAGTGTTGGTGGTTTACTTCTTCTTGCATGACTTCAAGAGTACCTTGATTCCTTCCATTTCCATCATTGTGTCACTGATTGGTACGTTTGCCTTCCTGTCGGTGGCCGGATTCAGTATCAATATCCTGACCTTGTTTGCCCTTGTGCTGGCCATCGGTACCGTGGTGGATGATGCGATTATTGTAGTGGAAGCCGTACAGGCTAAATTTGATGTGGGGTATCGCTCGTCTTATCTTGCCACAAAGGATGCCATGAGTGATGTGACGATGGCCGTTGTGTCGTGTACCTTTGTCTTCATGGCTGTATTTATTCCGGTGACTTTCATGGGAGGAACTTCTGGGGTATTCTACACTCAGTTTGGTATTACGATGGCGGTGGCTGTAGGACTCTCCTGTATTAATGCCTTGACGCTCTGTCCGGCTTTGTGCGCCATGATGATGAAAGCTTCTGACACGGAGAAAAGCATCAAGAGCTTCAGCGGTCGTATCCGTGCGGCTTATACCGTGTCATTTAATACGATGCTGGGCAAATACAAGAAAGGACTGATGTTCTTCTTCCATCATCGGTGGACTGTATGGGCTTCACTGGGTGTTGCCACTGTATTGCTGGTATATCTGATGTCGACAACCAAGACCGGACTGGTGCCTCAGGAAGACCAGGGAACCATGATGATTAATATCAGTACCTCACCTGGTAACTCTTTGGCTGAAACCAATAAGGTGATGGACAAGGTGCAGGATATATTGAAAGCTACTCCAGAGATAGAGCATTATTCGCGTATTACGGGATATGGATTGATTTCCGGGCAGGGCACGTCATACGGTACGGTCATCATCCGCTTGTATCACTGGGATGAACGAAAAGGAAAGGAACATTCGGTAGAAGCTGTCATGAAGCGCCTGAATGCCCAGTTCAGCGAGATAAAAGAGGCGCAGGTATTCTGTTTCCAGCCTGCCATGATTCCGGGATACGGAACCGGTAATGCGGTGGAACTTTATATGGAGGACAAAACGGGAGGCGACATGCAGCCGTTCTATGAGTCCGTACAGAAATTTATCATGACCCTTAACGAACGTCCGGAAGTGGCAATGGCCTATAGTTCATACGCCATGAACTTCCCTCAGATTGCGGTGGATGTAGATGCAGCTAAATGCAAGCGTGCCGGAATCAGTCCGAGTGATGTGCTCGATGTGGTGGGAGCCTATTGTGGAGGTTCGTACGTATCTAATTACAATAAGTATGGAAAGGTATACCGTGTCATGATTCAGGCTTCACCCGATGCCCGTTTGAATCAGCATGCGCTGGACAATATGTTTGTGCGTAATGGAACGGAGATGGCACCGGTCAGCCAGTTTGTGACACTGCGTTCTGTCTTAGGTCCGGAAATTGCCAAACGTTTCAACTTGTATAATACGATTGATGTGAATGTGAACGTGGCCGAGGGATATTCTACCGGTGAAGTTCAGAAAGCCATTAAGGAGGTTGCAGCACAGGTACTTCCTTCTGGCTACGGTTATGAATATGGAGGTATGGCACGTGAGGAAGCCAGCAGCGGAGGAGCACAGACCGTGTTCATCTATACCCTCTGTGTGGTATTGATTTACCTGATTCTTTCCTGCTTGTATGAAAGTTTCCTGGTGCCGCTGGCAGTAATTCTGTCCGTTCCTTTCGGATTGATGGGAAGCTTCCTGTTTGCCCGTGTGGCAGGGTTGGAGAACAACATCTATCTTCAGACCGGTGCCATCATGTTGATTGGTTTGCTGGCTAAAACAGCCATCTTGATTACAGAATATGCCATTGAACGCCGTCGTAAGGGTATGGGTATTATCTCTTCTGCTTATTCGGCAGCTCAGGCCCGTTTCCGCCCTATTATCATGACCGTCTTGTGTATGATTTTTGGTATGCTTCCGTTGATGTTCTCATCCGGTGCCGGAGCGAACGGAAACAGTTCATTGGCCACGGGTGTAGTAGGAGGTATGCTGATTGGTACGTTGGCCCTGCTCTTTGTGGTTCCGGTTTTCTTTGTGGTGTTCGAATACCTTCAGGAAAAATTGCGTGGCCCTATGCAGAAGGAACCCGACCAGCAGATTCTATATGAGAAGGAACAGACCTTGATTGAGAAAAGTGCCTTTAACACAGAAAAGTAAATGAATAATATGAATACATCAAAGATAATCGCATGTGGCGCAACGCTCTTGCTGAGCAGTTGCGGAATATATACCAGCTATGAACCGCAGACCTCGGTTCCCGAGAACTTGTACGGCGAAGAGGTCACAGTTTCCGATACGGCAAGTATCGGAAACATCCACTGGAGGGATTTCTTTACAGACCCTTATTTGCAGGAGCTGATTGAAAAGGGGCTGGCACAGAATACAGATGTGCAGACAGCCAGTCTGCGTGTGGAAGAAGCGAAGGCTTCTTTGCTTTCGGCCAAACTGGCTTTTCTTCCTTCCTTTGCTCTTTCTCCGCAAGGGGGTATCAATACGGTGGAAGGCAGCAAGGCTTCACACACCTATACGCTTCCGGTGACAGCCAGTTGGGAACTGGACATTTTCGGGAAACTACGTAATGCCAAGCGTCAGGCTAAATCTGCTTATCTGCAAAGTGAAGATTATAAGCAGGCAGTATACTCCAGCCTGATAGCCAATATTGCGAATACATATTACACGTTATTGATGCTCGATGAGCAACTGGAGATTTCCCGTCAAACGGCCGATACGTGGAAGGAAACCGTGGAGTCTACGCAGGCCCTGATGGATGCGGGACAGGCCGATGAGGCAGCCGTTTCACAGATGAGAGCTACTTATTATGAAGTAGAGAACTCGGTGATGGATTTGGAAGAACAGATTAACCAGGTGGAAAACAGTCTGTCTTTGCTGCTGGCAGAGACACCGCATAAGATTGCGAGAGGAAAACTTTTTGGTCAACAATTCACTTCACGTTTGTCTGTGGGAGTTCCACTTCAGATGCTTTCCAACCGTCCGGACGTGCGTATGGCCGAACGTGACCTGGAACAAGCGTTTTATGTGACCAATCAGGCTAATTCAGCCTTTTATCCGTCCATAACCTTAAGTGGAAGTGCCGGATGGACAAATTCAGTGGGTGGACTGATTACCAATCCGGGTAAGTTTGTTACCTCAGCACTGGCTTCTCTGACGCAGCCGCTGTTTAACAGAGGAACGTTGATTGCCCGCCGGCGCATTGCCAAGGCACAGCAGGAAGAGGCTCTTCTGGCTTTTGAGCAAAAGTTGCTGGATGCCGGTACGGAAGTGAACGAAGCGCTGGTGTCTTATCAGATAAGCAAAAGGAAAAAAGATAATTACGAAAATCAGGTGGCTGCCCTGGAAAAGGCCTTCACCAGTACGTTACTGCTGATGCAGCATGGCAACACGACCTATCTGGAAGTGCTGACTGCCCGGCAGACGTTGTTAAATGCCCAGCTCTCTCAAACCGCTAACTGT
>OGXG01001320.1_pt1 | contig 12668 bp, 12 predicted proteins | sample 1576251 | NCBI WGS metagenome assembly OGXG01 (sample SAMEA3541533, study PRJEB24748) | human gut metagenome | biome: human gut; feature: human-associated habitat; material: faeces | place: China | collected 2012
CTGCTTGTCGATTTCAGCCAGTCGCTCTTTGAGGAGACTCATTCTGCCGAGGATGCTACCTTTTGGTTGATTTTTTTCATAGCCTTGACTGCGATCCCTTCGGCTGCTCCTAATAAAAATATCTTGCAGTTTGGGTCGTTCTTGTGGTATTCATAAAAAGCGGTAAAAAAGCTGGAACCCGGTATGGCTTCCGGTAACGGATGTTTCAGTAGCTTGGAGAGAAGATATAGGATTTTGCTGTCACAGATTACCCATTCCGCCTGCTGGTATACATCATAAAATTCTTTATCCTTTTGCAGTTTTACCAAGTGATCTACATTAGGAGTGATAAGTACTCCTTTAGTCAGGTTATTCAGTAATTCATTGCGAGTGATTATCTGAATATTGGTATTTAAAAATGGCGTTGTTATCATTTCATCAGAGATTGATATAAGTGTCTCAAATCAGTAAATACTTTTTGTGGGAAGAAATCTTGAATAGTTTGGTAAGCTTTTTCACCGTGCTGTTTGATATCTTCCGGGTGTTCTATGTAGTGTGCAATGGCTTTTGCTATTTCTTCTTTATTTCCGGGTTGAACTAACATACCGTTTTCTTTTGTTTGAATGACTTCAGGAATCCCACCGACAGGAGTGGATATAACAGGATGTTTATAGCTCATCGCTTCGAGAATTGCAATGGGAAGCCCTTCATTGTAAGAGGGTAGTATATATACATCCTCCCAGTTCAGACATTCTGTTTTTTTCTCTCCGGAAATCCATCCTTCATAGCTGACAAAATCTTCCAATTGGTGATTTCTTATGAAAGTTTTTATGTCTCCGTCTACCTCGTTACCTCCCATTCTCAGTAGCAGTTTGTCTTTAAAATACTCTTTGTTGTCGCTGATGGCTTGCAGCAAGTCAAATCCTCCCTTGCGCATACTTATTTCTCCCATAAACATAAGATGTAATTTGTTGTCTTTCCGTGGAGAATCTCTAAAATTAGGGGGAGGTACAATATTGTTTAATACGGATATCTTACTTTTGTCTACTCCTATCGAACTGAAATATTTTTTCCATGAATCCGACAAGACAATCAGACAATCGCATTTATTCAAAGTTTCCCTTATGTTAACTTGGTCATTGCTGTTTTGATAAAACTCTACAAAGTCCGCAGCATGTTCGTGGAGAATTACTTTTTTGTTCAGCCTTTTGGCCAAATTGATAAATATCTTGCATCTGTAGAAAGAAGCATTGGCTGCCCCGTGTATATGTACTATTTCGATATTCTTGTCAATAAGGCATTTCATCCACATTCGGATTATAGCCTGTAATGCGTATCCGGATTTTACGAGTTTGTTCCCTAATTTCCACGTCGGTATGAACTGCATGTTTTCGATGTATTTATCATACGATACGAGTACGGCAGTCATACCTCCTTTGGTTTTCATGGAAACTCCCATGAAAAGGACTTTTCGTGAAAGTGCCTTGTTGATGTATTTATTCATGATTTTTATATATGAACGTTTAATATGGTTTTATGATTTCTTTCCAATCATAATCTTTGTCATTGAATGTTTGTATAAACCATTGGGAAAGGCATTTGCATAGAAAGGATACAACAAGTATAATAGTAGTCATTATAAAAAGATTCAATGGAAATAATTCGTTCATTTTTGTTGTGAACAGGCTGAACTGTATCAGATAAGATTCCAAACAAATGCCAGATGTAGTCATAATTATTGCATGTACGTAGGATTTAGCATATAATTTTTTCCAGAAATTAGCGTTACACCATTTGTAGAAAAAGTAGACTATTCCCATTAAAGGTATCAATGTGATGATTTGCCAAGGTGCATATATTGGCTGCTTTTTTGCTATAAGCTGGATTCCATAAAACAAGATTAGGCATATTATCATGTTTAAAAAGTCAATCTTAGGTCGGAACTTTAAAAACTCTCTTTTTATCCCCATCCATGCTCCCAATAGCATAAAACCGAAATATGGAATCCATCGGAATAGAGTGCTTATTCCATACAGTCCTTGTTCACCGGTTTCATACTTGTATGGAAACCAAAAATAATAGACTGTTCCTGAAATAAAAGCAGTTAGTAGCAATAGTTGAGGGATATATCTGATGCAATACTCTTTTATGAAATACAATAATATATAGTAACACATTATGGCTATGACAAATTCACCCCCCCCATTGATAATAATGTAATGTATTGTTTTTCAGAGAATAAAGTTCCAATTATTGCACATACTATTACCGATGGATAAATCCGATTGATTCTTCTTTTATACCAATTGTCGAATCGTAATTTTCGGTTACTTAAAAATAATGTGTATCCCGAAGCAAACAAAAACAGTACATCTCCTATCGCTCCTCCTGTAGCCAGCATTTTATATTTAGGATACAAGGCATCCATATGGCTATTGATAATAAGAAATACAGCTATAAACTTTAGAATATCTATACTGATGTCTCGTTGGTTCATATTATAGGCAATTAAATATATTGTTGAATCTGTTTGTCCAGGTGTGTTCATTCTCTGCTCTTTTGCGGGCAGCCAATTTCATGTTTCTCACTAATTGAGAATTTTTGTCATCAAGGTAGAATTTAGCTTTGTCTATCATTTCTTCTGTTGAACGGTACAATACTATTTCCTTGTCTTCTTCAAAATATCGGGCAATTTCTTCATTATACGAAGTGAACTGAAGTCCGCCACACATAGGAATTTCAAAAGCGCGAAGATGTATTTTGGGAATAGGTTGTTTCAGTACATAGGTATCTCTTAGCTCTGCTATATTAAGCGACAGTGAATGTGCCGAATACAGATGGCACATTTCTTCATGCGAAACTGAGTGGTGCAATGAAGCGGACTTCGATTCCGTGTTTAGGGAAGCTTTTGCTTTGAATTTATTGAGTAGAGTGGAATAAAGCACTTTTCTTCCTATTGGAAATCTCATGTATCGTGAAGCCTTTATCAATATATCTGGAAGATTGATTTTTTTCTTTCCGCCTATTGATGTGTTATACCCTTTGTTAAACAGGGAATTGGAATAAATGGAACAGTTTACTCCGTTTTCTAATAAGTCGTTCAATTTATTGGTTCTGCTGCCGTATGGAGAACCGATAAATCCTACAGAATGGAGCTGTTTGTCTATATTTTCGGCTGTATAAGTATATGGGTTGGCTGCATAAGTTTGGAATATGATGTTTTTGCATCCCCACTGTTCAAACAGATATTGTGTTTCAACAGAAGTAATCCATACAATGTCGAATGCAGGAGCGATCTTTTTTTGTTTGAATGGTAATTCTAAATTGTCCCAGCAGATTAAGCAGGTGGGAATCCCCATTTTGTTTATCTCTTCTACGGTCTCTTTGAATATGGTGTCTTGGTCATCACAGGTTAGAAACAAATCACATTTCCCCCATTTCTTTATGGAAGGGACAGTAATGGCATTTGCTTCTTCTATACTTTGGTAGTCAAGTGGATTGAATGTTTTCACTTTATGACCGTTTCGTATCAGTTCATCTATTAAATTGGTGCGTTGCCATTGATACATGGGTGTATCAAGCTCTTTGAAGAAATAAAATATATTCATTATTTGAATTTGTTTTTTCTGATTTTGCTGAATAGCACTATTATTAAATACGATAGGATGAAGTTACCATTAATAATGGCTTTATAACATAATTTCTGTTTGATGGGTAGATCTTTATATGGATATGTTTTACTTACATATTTGCAATATTCTGTGTTGATTTGCTCTTTGAACCATGAATATTTTGTAGATATACTTAAATCTGACAAAAAAACGAACTTCATATTACTTCTTAGCGCTCTGACATAATATCCCATACCGAATATTGTATTATGGGTGGGCATTTTGTAGTCCTGGGTGATCATTTTTTCAATATGGCGCGCATATTTTTCAGCTTTTTTGATTGCATCTAAATTAATTTTCCTTGTCAAGCTATTAGGATTGATTCTGTAATGATAAAATGTGGAGTCTAAATATCCAATTTTGTTAGAATGAAGATAAAATTCAAAATTAAATATATAGTCTTCACTTATGTATTCTCGTTCACTAACAAAGCGAAGTTGCTTTTCTTCTATAATTTTTCGACGAAATACAGCCATGCACGAGCTACCTCCCCATTCATATATTGCATATTTCTGCTTGGGAGTGTCAAAGATGCAGAGAGCTATAAGTTCAATATTTTTTTTGTCACTTATTATTATAGGGTGGCTGGTATATTTCAATGGAGAATGACTTTTATCATTTTTAAAGCGATTGCAGCTGAAGCGTAACTCATCCAAATTTTCAGAATCCATTAATTCACAAACTGTTTTATAAGCTTTGAGGTCAATATAATCATCAGAATCTATAAATGTTACATACTCACCTTGTGATATTTCAAGTCCGGAATTTCTTGCATATCCGAGCCCTCTATTAACTTTATGGATAACTTTAATTCGAGAATCCTGTTTGGCATATTCATCGCACATTTGAGGAGAATTGTCTGGAGACCCGTCGTCCACTAAAATAATTTCTATGTTTTTTAAAGTCTGATTTAAGAGACTTTGTATGCATTCATCAAGATATTGTTCGACATTGTATACAGGAACAATAATAGATAGTTTGATTTCTTTCATATATGTTTTTATAAATCCCACAAAAATTTATACATTCCTGGTTCTCTAAGGAATAGATATTTTAGATATTCATATGCATAAAATAACAAGCTCATCATCATGAAATCTAATACGAGCTTATTCTTGAATGTCGTTGTTATTACCTTTTTATTATAAAGTACATATGCTAATGGAAATGCCCAATACCAATACATAATATCTCCCATTCTCCTAAGAATTTCCAAAGAGTAAAAACATTGGGAAACTATAGCACCACAGATAAATAAATTGTAGAAGAAAATCATTTTTTGATTTTTTTTGAGCTGTAATATATAGTACCCCAAGTATATCAATGAGCATTCTCCTATAGTTTGTATGATTTTTATAATAGGATTACGGTCGTATATATTTTCTTTTGCATCATTTCCAAACCATCGGTCTGCATTATCTGTGTATGCAGAGAATTTATCATTTTGATCTCCTAAGAAAGAGAGTATTCCATTCAGGTAACTGAAATCGAAATTCTTTTGTAAATAGAATGATGCAATAATATATAGTGGAATAGTGGCAAAGGCAGGGAAGGGTTTTTTTATAGTATAGTACAATCCTATGTCAATTATGCAAGTAATGCCATTAGCGGAGTGTATGCTATATGATAAGAGAAAACATACGAGCATGCATGCCCAACGTTTGTATTTAGGCATTTTTTCGTTAAACATGAAGAGCATGAAAATGAATACAAATGTATAGCCAAATGCTTGTCGTATCATGTATTCCGAAAAGGTGGTAAAAGAAATGAGGAATAAAGGTAAAACCCATTTAGAGTATTCTCGGATGGATTTTAAGAAAAACATAGCTCCTAAGATAAACGCGCCTGAATACCAAATGAATATCCAATGAGCTCCTGTATCTAAACTCTTTAGGAAATGATTAAATAATGTAAAGAGTACTTGCTCTTTTTCTAAATCATAACGATATACTTCCATATAATGAATATAATCGTGCCCTCTATTCAATCGAAGTCCTAATATGAGAGTGAAAGTAATGACTGGCCATTTAGCGTATTTCCAATAGTTTTTCTTATCTTTGCTTATGAGCCGTCCAGTTACAATGAAGACAATAAGCATGAACAAGTTTAGAAATATATAAATAAAGTCTGTGGTTATCATTCTATTTGTATATATGAGTTAATTTATTGTGCTATATTCTGATTCGATATTTTGTGGTTATTGTTTATCCAAAACTTTAATTCGTATTTTAACAGGACATAACCATTATTCTTTAGATATTTTCTTACTTCACAGAGTATTAAGCTTGAATATCCTATTACGATATTCTTTAATGTATTCTTTGTGAATTTGAAGAATCTTTTAGCTTTAGCATTATCTTTTTGAGGGACTATATTTGTGAATCTTACTGTGCTGTTTTGGTTGGATATGCTGAATAAATAGGAGCATGCATGAATATATCTCAATTCTTTTGCTTTTCTGTTTTTAAAGTTATCAGATTTTATGTGATGATATATAAGCATTGTTATATGATGGAAAAGTCAGGAGTTAATGAAATATTAATATGTAAATCTTTGTATATATATAAGTTAGTCTAACCTTGATTTTTGATATTAGGTTTGTTCTTTTAGTTACCCAGCTTGCATGGTAATGATGGATAGACCTCGTATTTGGAGTGATAGTCAATTCGCCAGTATAATAGTTTAATGGACAGAAGTATTCATGTGGGTAGATGTAGATGTTTTCAGAAAAGATGATACCGTTTTCGTGTTGGATTTGCATTTTGTGTTCAAAAAGTCTGCTTACAATATATACTACAGTATCGGTGATTTGTCCGCTCCATGATATAAAATGTTTGTTTTGGTATTTATGTAGAACTATCTTATAAAATGGATGGTGCACGGGTGCTGCCATACCTAACCCGGTAGCTGGGTTTAAGGAATCTAATTTAAATTCTGGCTTTTCACATCCCATAAATGCTCCTCTTGCCAGAATATCATCAATGGGTTTGATAAGTTCTACATCTACGTCAAAATAGACGCCTCCATAATGATACAATATCCAAAAGCGTGCATAATCACTTACGAATGCATACTTTTTTAGTTTATATGCTTCGGCAGTATATTTGATAATGTTTACATCGAAGTTATCTTCGTTCCATTCTTTTATTTCATAATCGGGCATGAATTTTTTCCACGATTCAATACAAATCTTAGCTTTGTCTGGCAATGGGGTTCTGCCAAACCAGCAGTAATGGATAGTTTTTGGTATCATTTTTAATCTTTTAAAATGGATAATAGATAGTTAATTGATTTGTCTCTTTCCTGTTGAAGGATTTTATTTATAGTCTGATAATTAATATCTGTTTCTTCTGTTGTGTCATTATCGTTCTTGAAACGGTTCTCTAATCCGAAAGTTTTCAGCATATCGGTAATTCTGCTGTTGTCGCCTTGTGTTTCATCTCCGTTTCTTTTTAAGAAAGAATAAAAGTTTTTGTTATAATTGATGGAAAAAATACTTCCGTGAAAAGAGTCGGTTACAACATATTCACAATGATGAATCAGACTGAGAAATTCGCTTGGTCCTATACCTTTAGGTACATATTGTTTGTACTCTTGATAAATATTTACACTTGCGGGAAGAATGATCAAATTGAGGCTTTTTCTGTTAGCTAAAGACTTAGCAAATTCGCAGATACTTTTTTTTTCGCCAAGAATGTAGCATAGTATATACTTTTGGGAGTGGGCATGGTGGATTTCTATTTTCTCCCATTCTGCTTTATTTAGAAGAAGTGTCGGGTCTAATACTTTATATATATCTTGATTTAAGACTTTGGATAAAATTCTACATCCATTGGTTTCTCTGCAAGAGATTCGGGAGAAATCATTCAGATATTGTTTGAATAGTGCGAGTGTATATTCATCTAATACGCTTTTTCCGATGCTAGGAGCATAGGCATATTTTTTTTGACTATTTTTGAGAAATGAAAGTAGGAATATACGGAAAAATTTTTCACTGACGCAATCAGGATTCCATGTTTGGTCACTTCCGACAATAAATTTTGAGTATGAGTTTTCTATGTCAGGTAATTGATAAGATTTAATATATTTAGATTCATGGATATGAAGTTTTCTGAACTTGTCAAATTGTTGCTTGTTTGATGATTGTAACAGTTTAAACTCTACAGTTGCTTTGAAACGTCGATGTTTAACTCCTCCAAGGTATTCTTTTGCTGTTTGTATATACTTTTCAAAAAGTGATATTTCTTGAGTTGGAAATTTCCAATCAAAGTTTACATACTCTGATGAATATCCTATATTATTGATGGCTTTCCAAAGTGCATAAGCTTGTAGGCAGGTTCCATAATTATAAGCAAATTGATAGGATATAAGCGCTATTTTTTCCATCTTATGATACGTTTTATGGTTGATTTTATGTTTTGAAAGAACGTAGGTTTTAAGCATTGGGAAACGCTATGATTTACACTTTTCCCTTCATTAATCATTCTCCAAAATAGTTCTCTTTTTGTGTGAAAAGGATCAGAATGTAAATAGTTCGTATTACCATTGATAACTTCTGCATAACTGATTGGAAAGTGGTAGAATTCATCTTTGATGGCTTGAAATAACATATTTCCTTTTTCGTTCATAACAAGTATTAGAGACATTCCTTTATCATCATCTTTCTGTGGATAGAATTTAGGCAGTCCCCAAAAATCACCAATAGACAAATCACTCTCAGTACTGAACTCTCGGAATTTACATGACGAGCAGATGGGGCGGCAATATAGGTTCATAAGAAATCCTCTCATATAATTATTGGATAGTTTTCCTTCGCAGATGTGTGTATGTCCGTTAGTTTGGATATCTAAAGTGTAGTTTTTCCATCCATTAATCTTGCTTCGGAATGTGATATTGGAGATATCGTCTGTTACATTTTCTTTTAAATATTGTTTCCATATTCGAGGGCTTGGTACACCATGGCAGCAGAGTTCTACGGTGAATAGCTGGCTTTTATTTGCATTTTTCCCAAGATATTTATTTAATCCAGCTATCTGACAAGGAGTCCCTGTGTATAATACAGGAATATTTCTTTTTAAGAATTCTTTTGTTTGTCTATAAGTATCTTTTATATTACTTTGAATGTATTTACTTCCTTGCAACATCCACAAATCTGATATTTTATCAATGAATTGATGTTCTGTTGTCCAGTCCTTGTTAAATACAACTCCGCATACTACTCCTTTTTGTTGAAGGATATAACAGGCAATCCAATAAAAGATACCTCCTGAAGAGCTTACTTCTCTTGTCTTTACATGATAGGCTGCATGACATTGTTGGGGGGTACGTTTGGGGAATGGATTGATAACAGGGCATACAGTAATACATTTTTTGCATTTGATACATAATTCTTTGTTGACTTGCGGATAGAGAAAACCTTCTTTGTCTTCTGTCATTGTTATGCATTGAATTGGACAGGCTGTTGCACATGCACTACATCCGGAACATTGTTTCTTGTTTGTAATGGTTATCATTTTCCTTTTTTAATTTTTTGCTTGATAACGACTGATATTTGTTTTCGCTCATTTTTATTGAATCCAAAGAACCATATGAATATGACGTTTATGATGACGGATGAGAGAATGGTGGTGAAAAATCTGACAAAAGATTCTTCTAACAAGTATGTTATCCCCCAACATATACAAAAAGCTGGAAGGCAAGCTTTAAAAATTGGCATGACTGTGCTTTTGAAATATTCCTGCATGGAAAAATTGAGCATTTTTTTTATGATCATTATTCTTATGAATTGGGCGATAATTGCAATACACAATTGAGTAATGAATACCATTGTTGGCTCGTGTGTTAATTTAAGTGCAATATAAGCCATTACAGGGGTTAGTAATAAGCATCCGCCTACAGTCATTTGATATTTTTTTATTTTTCCAGTAGCTTGTGCTGCCACGATTATAGGATTAGCTAAAGCATCAATCATGGTGATGAGCAGTATAATTTTAATGAACTTGTCGGTATAGTCAGGGGGAGTATCCAGCCACCAAGTAAGAATCTGATTTGTCTCTAACAATACGGGAAGTGAAATAATGAATAGTAAGAAAATAGATACTCGGCTACTTAAAAATAATAAGAACTTAGTATAATCCCAATTGTAGGCTGCATAACTTTTGGTAATTTGTGGATTGAGGGCGGTTTGAAAATTAGTGGCAAATCCTTGTATCGCATTTTGAACTTGAACAGTAATACCGCGTGCTGCATTGACAGTAGGACCAAAAAATATATTTAGAAGTATATTTAGTCCTTGTGTCTGACCAGCTCCTGCAAGACAACCGAAAAGACTCCATCCAGCGAATGAAGACATGTTTTTGAACATTGTTCTATCCCAAATAAAATGAAAGTTGGATTCGGAAAAGGAATGTTTGCAATAAGTTCCATAGAGTATGCGTATGATGAGTTGTACTCCTAATAGCATAAAGGAATATAATATTAATTTGTCAATGGGGGAAATATTTAGCAGAAAGACTATTAATAGTTTAAGGACGACTTCTATGATGGATATCCATGCAAATGTTTGCATTTTTTCATGTGCAATGATAAGTGCATTATAGGGAATAGAAACCAACATTATCATGGTTGAGAATATTGCACTTTGAAGTACCCAAAAAGCAGCTTGTAGTCGTTCGATAGGAATTGTCATTTTTTCATACAGGAACCATACTCCTATACTTTCTCCAAGAATAAGAATAATAATCGCCATGAGAATGTGAATTTCAATAGCCATATTAAAAGTCTTGGCTAATTTTTTGGTGTTTTTTTCACCTAATGCATAAGTTAAAAAACGTTGTGTCGCTGTAGACATAGCACCAGTAATAGAGGTGAACATGGTAATAAATCCTGCAACTGCATTGTAAATACCAAAGTCTTCTATACCTAAAGTGGCAAGTATAACGCGTGAGGTATAAAGGGTTACTGCCATCGTTAGCAGCATTCTGAAATACAGTAACAGCGTATTCTTTGCTATTCTCTTGTTATTCTCTGCGGTATTGGTCATAAAAAAAATCAAATGATGATATAAGATGAGTAATTGTATTTGTTTTTCATGCGACATACCTTTCAGGAAGAGTGTCTGCAAAAGGTGCTTCTCTGAAAAGGGAAAATAAAATGTATCTGAATATTTTTTAGAGTCTGTTTTGCTTGCCGGACTTGACGATTTATCCGGCTTATGATAGGGAAGGCAGCAAGAGACTTCCGAAAAGGGTTTCTGAGATTGGTGATGCTAAGTTTGAAGTAAATAAGTTGCTTCAGCTTTTCTTTTATTCTTCCAATGTGAAGAAATCAGACTCTTGAAGAGTGACGAGAATGTCTGAATTACTTGCCTTGTCTTGTTGGTTTCAGGCAAATGTGGCGAAAATACCCAAGGGTTTGATGCCGTACCTGTAAGCAGTCTATTTTCTCTTTTTACAGGGGAAGGAGAATAGCTTTATTGCTCTGATAAATTCTTTTTTTTATTTCACTGCTTCCACAAACCCCACCGGCATATCCACTCCGGCATATCCCAGCATTTCCAGTCGCACTACCACCTTGCTGCGTCCGTCCACGTTCACCAGCTCTCCTTCCATTCCCGCCAGAGGGCCTTTGATTACCCTCACCATTTCACCGGGAGCCAGTGGTGTGCTGCACATTTCCACCGCCTCTTCGCTATAGTCCAGCATAAACTTGAAACGCTCCATCTGCAGGTCGGGAATCACGGCAGGTGTATGTTCGCCCCTCAGCACCATGTAGCGGCTCACCGACGAGAGTGTCAGCACTTCCGCACGTTCCTGCAGTGTGGCGTGCACAAAAATCATCATCGGAATCACCACGCGTGTCACCTTCTGACGACGGTGCGCCCATTGGCGAATCTCCTCCTGCACGGGCAGGAAGTTCTCGATTCCCATTTTCGTGAGACGCTCGGCAGTCTTTTTCTCGTGACGGGAAAGCACGTAGGCTACATACCATTTTTTCATTCTATATCAGTCAAGGGGGGAGTGGAAAGGAGGGGATAAGGTGCGCTACGCGGTCGTCAGTGTAATCTCACTGCCGATCCCTCCTTGTTATTCTCTGCAAAATTAGACATTAATTTACGAATTACAATATTTTGTTCATAAAAACTCAAATATTTAACATTGTAATTGCGGATTTTTATATTTTTGCTCCTTTTTAATTTTTAAATATTTTAATAATATGAATAAAAAGAAGATTTGGAAACAAATCAGGACAGATGGAACAAGGTAAGAAGTGTGGAAAAAGAGTTGGAGGAGCTGGAGCGAGACATTGAGAATATATCGTTCCGACAGCTGGCGGAACTGAAGCGGATGTGTAGGAGGGGCTATAAAATATTCTCCAATCAACAAGAAAAGAAGAAGAAAGGGGAAGATTGACCGGCAAAAGAAAAAGAGGCAGGAAGAAGATCGATTGACCTAAAAGAAGGAAGGGGAGGAGTGATAACGGAGGATGTATGTAAGCGTCTCCGTGAGTCTGTATGGCTGTCCTTCTGGGGCTTCTTATACCGTTGGGGTATAAAAACGAAGTGTCATGGATTTAAAAGAATACAGATTGGGAATAATTTGGAAAGGTTCCCTTGGAATATTGTCCTTACTGTTAAAAAGAATAAATAAAAAGAAGAATGCTAATTGTACACTTTAGTTCTGCCGGCTGTTTGTTAGGATGCTGATAAACAGTAGGTAAACGGTGGGTGATTTGGCGTAAAGTGTAATATTCCGTCAGTTTTAGATGTCGTACTTTCGCACATTGCAATTTTGAATTGCAGGCGAAGGGCAACGTTTTTTCCCTATCTTAAATTAAAACCCCATTTTAACATGGATTTTAATGATTTGTGCTCTTTCTATTTTAACGTGCGCGAACAGCGTTGCATTGAAATGTCACTGGAAGAGTTTGTAAATTACATCTGCAACGGACGATGGAAATCGACGCCAGTTGATATGGGTTTTCTTCAAATCCCTGAGGCGGTTCCAGAGCAGGGCGTTG
>OGXG01001325.1_pt1 | contig 12628 bp, 12 predicted proteins | sample 1576251 | NCBI WGS metagenome assembly OGXG01 (sample SAMEA3541533, study PRJEB24748) | human gut metagenome | biome: human gut; feature: human-associated habitat; material: faeces | place: China | collected 2012
GTGACTGCGATGAACACGTCCGCTTCCTCCACGCCCGCCTCGGACAGGGTGGTGATGGACGAACCGTTGCCGAGGATACTCATCACATCGTAGGACTCCCCGATATGCTCCACACGGGCCTTGTTCGTATCGATAACGGTCACGTTGTGACCCTCTTCACTGAGCTGCCGCGCCAGCGCTGTGCCGACCTTGCCGCCGCCCACCAAAACGATCTTCATAGAATAACCCTTTCTCTTCTCCTGCGCCGTCTGGGCGCTATTGAGTAGATTATACCACATCTCGGGCAAAACATCTACTCAAACCGGGATTATCCGTCGAAACGTGCTTTTTCGTTGTTAAATATGCGTGCTTTACAGCTTTGCCTCCGTGTCAGGGTGGTAGGCAGCCACATCTTCCAGCCGACAGTCCAGAATGCGGCAGAGCTGGTCGAGGGTGTAGGTGCTGACATTCCCGTTTTTGCGCAGTCTATCCAACTGGCCGGTGCTGATTTTGTATTCTTTGATGCGTTTATACTGCGAGAGGCTTTTTTCTTCATCGTTTTCCAAAGCGGTTCAAACGAAATCATACGACATACCGTCCAATCTCTCCATTCTGTAATTGAATGGCAAGGGAGGACTCGCAGGTTGACAATTACCCGTAAGCGGGCTATAATTTTGTCAAAAAAAGGCTTTGGAAAGAGGATTTTATGAAGCTTTCAAAAATCATCAGTCTGCTGCTGGTGCCGCTGCTCCTGTTTGCACTGGCACTGCCTGCCTATGCGGACGGCGGCAGCGAATCGTACCTCATCTATTTTGAGACGGGCGGCGGCACCGGCGTCCCCATCATCGCCAGCACCAACCTCGACGGCAACCTCACCTCCCTGCCCAGCCCCGTCATGGACGGCTACACCTTCGAGGGCTGGTATACCGACGAGCTGGACGGCGACCGCATCACGACCAACACCGAATTCACCTCGGATGGCACCATCTACGCCCACTGGCGTCCCATCGCAAAGGGTAGCTCTTCCGCCGCGTCAAAGCCCTCGCCGAACACGTCGACGGCAGACGAAGGCTTCTCCTTCCGAGCACACGCCGGGACATTTCTTGTCGCCGGGACGATGTTTTTCACACTTGTGGCACTCTACGCCAGATAAGGATGGTTTCTATGACTCCGACGTATTCGCTCACCCTGCCCGCCGCCTGCCGCCCGCTCTCCCCCGCTGAGGCAGATGCCGTCCTCGGCGGCGCGGACACTGCCACCGACGATAGCGGCTTTACCACCGTGCTGTCCAACATCGAAAAAGTCAGCAAGGTCTTCAACTATATGGCCCGTATCTTCTCCTCCACCAGCGCGATGCTCAATAACTTCATCACCATCTATAACACCGTGAAGCAGCTGAACGAGTTCATCTCAAACAATTTTTAATGCTTTGGTCCGCTCCGGCGCAAGGCCGGTCTATTAAAACACAGGAGGTCTTTTATGAAAAAGCGATTGCGTTTGTTAGCGTGGATGCTCACGCTGACCATGCTGTGCGAACTGCTGCCCTTCGGCGCTTTTGCACAGTCTGATGTCGGGCAGCAGCTCGCGCTTGCCGCTGCACAGAGCCTCGAGGAGGAAAACGGAGAGGCTACCATCATCGGCAAATGCGGCGATAATCTTCAGTGGTCTCTGTCCAGCGATGGTGTTTTGACCATTGATGGTACGGGGGAGATGGATGATTATCGCCCTCTCAATTATCCCCTTGCTCCCTGGAATGCTCATATGAATAAAATCAACACTATTATAGCAAATTCCGGCATGACCCACATCGGAAATTCCGCATTCTATTATTGTTCTTCTCTGACTGCTGTCACTATTCCTGACTCTGTAATCTCTATCGGTGCGGGTGCATTCACAGGCTGCTCTTCTTTGGGTTCTGTCGATATTCCCAGTTCCGTGACTTCTATCGGAAATTCCGCATTCGGTGTCTGCTCCTCTTTGACTTCTGTTACCATTCCTGATTCTGTAATCTCTATCGGAAATTCCACATTCGCTTATTGTTCTTCTCTGACTACTGTCACTATTCCTGACTCTGTAATCTCTATCGGTGAACAGGCATTCATAGGCTGCTCTTCTTTGGGCTCTGTCGATATTCCCGGTTCCGTAACTTCTATCGGAAATTATGCATTCGATTATTGTTCTTCTCTAACCGCTATCACTATTCCTAATTCTGTAACCTCTATCGGAAATTCCGCATTTGCAAATTGCACATCTCTAAGTGATGTCTATTATTCCGGCACTCAAGAGCAGTGGGATGCAATTTCTTTTGGTTTCGACAACGACGACCTTCTAAACGCCACCATTCACTACCAGTCTACTGGGCCAGAGGATGAGAAGAAGTTTACTTTCGGACGGGATAATTTAAGTTTTTTGAATCATTCTGATTACTTTTTCAAGCGTTCAAATCCCATTATGTCCAGCCTTTTTGATTTTATTGTAAAGCCGAACTATATCAACACCACCCTTGCCCTTTCGGATGAAAAATTTGATTTATTGACAAAGAATTATGTTCCTCGTGTAAAAACCGTGTTGGATCTTTGTCGCTCTAGCTCCTGGGGTGGCTCCTGTCTCGGAATGACTGATGTCGCTGCCATCCATTACATTTCTCCCTATAAACTTCCTTTTTCTGCTGCAACTACATATGACCTTGCTGCCCCTGTCAATGATAAATCCGTTCAAGATTTGATAAATTACTATCAAATCCTACAGTATTCTCCCACACTTCGAAAAGTAGCTATTGATCGTGCAGTTTTTTGTGGCGACAATTTTGATGAAGCGATTTCCGAAATAGTCACAAGCCTCAATACCGGTTATCCAGTTCTTGCCCTTATCGCTTCTGAAGGGCATAGTTCCCATTTTATTTTATTGCTTAACATCCAAGAGGAAACTCACGAATATTACGCCATCCGAGTCTACGATCCCAATCAATCCAAAGAGAAAATTCTTTATTTGCACAAATTCTTTTCTGAGAAAATAGGTCAATTACCTATTTCTTATGAAAGCTGTGATGTAACATACAATCGGATAAATTATTATCTCTTATGCAAGAATGATTTGCAATTCCTCGACTTGCGAAATTTCTATGGAATCGGTGACAATGAGACTGCTACCGATTATGACGAAAATTTTGTCATCGTGAACAGTGATTACTCTTTAAGCCTCAAATGGGGACGTGCTTACTATCGTGCTTCCAATGGCAAACTAGTTGAATATAGTGACGATATAACTGTCATTCCTGATGGCTCCACTATGGCAGACGGCACCTATGCTGGCAATCTGTGGATTTCCGTTCCAACACCTACGGATGATTCAGATTTCACACTGGAAACGTCTTCTTCTGATACGGGACTTACCAGCCTTCTCCTCAACGACACCCTCCTTTCCATCTCTACCAGCGGCCCGGTCGAGCTGACTTACAACGAAGCCGACCGCACCGTGGATGTGACTGCGGAGGACCCCACTGACGTCAACCTGCTCATGACCAAGAATGACGTCGACGAGAGCTGGCCGTGGCACAGCTGGGCGCTGGACACCACCGGCACCACCACTCTCCACGCCGACCTCGACGACGACGGCCTACATCTGAGCGGTGACGGCATCACCAACGCAAAATATGCAACCGAGAACGCCGACACTGAAAATGTTGACAGCGGCACCATCTCTGTCCAGCCGGACGCAGACGGCATCACGGCTGTCACCATCACCAACAAAAAATCCAGCTCCGGCGACTCTCTCGAGATCGTCACGCCCTCCGCTCCCACCACCGGAAATGCCATCACCATCACGAACGGCTTCGCTTACATCGATGACCCGGAACAGCCCGTCAACAGCGCTGCTCTCGGCGATGTCGTCACCATCGTGGCCAATGACCGCTCTTCCGAGGGCAAGACCTTCACCGGCTGGGTCGTAAACAGCGGTGATGTCACGCTGGACGACAGCTCTGCATCCCCCACCTCCTTCACGATGGGCGACAAAGCAGTCTCCATTACAGCACAGTACAGCACTAATTCCGCACCTACCCCCACCCCCGGCGGTGGTTCCTCCTCCGGCGGCGGTGGCGGCGGCGGTGCCGCTGTCCTCATCGGCGTGGGCGCAGCAGCGGCCATCACGGCGGGCGTCGTTATGATGTCCCCGGTCGAGATAAAGGGCCGCGTCGTGCTGGCCGACCAGGCCGCCGTGCCGGGCGCGAAGATCTCGCTCCTGCGCGAAGGTAAGGTCGTGGCGCAGACCACCGCCGACGAGAACGGCAGCTTCGCCTTCAAGGCAAAGCGCGGCAGCTATGAGCTGACAGCCGCCTACACCAACGCAGACGGGCAGCTCATCTACAAGACCATCGACATCAAAGCCCCCGTAAAAGATCTCACAGTGACCTTCTAAGGCCCTACAGACAGCAAAAGCCCCGCAGGATTTTATGTTCTGCGGGGCTTTTCTGCGTTATCTCAGGGCTTCTCAGTACCGCTCCACGCCGTCCTTGGTGACGAGGGCATAGACCAGCGGGGCTTCCTCGGGCTTTTCGGAGCCGTAGACGAGGCCGCTGCGGTACTCGGCGGCGGCAGCGTCGAACTTATCCGCCGCGCCGTAGAAGGTGGCGAGGCTCTCGCCCTTGTGGACGTAGTCGCCGCGCTTCTTGTGGAGGGTGATGCCGGCGGCGAAGTCCAGCGGGTCGCCCTTTTTCTGACGGCCTGCGCCCAGCAGAACGCTGGCAGAGCCGATCTTCTCGGCGTCGTTGGCGACGATGTAGCCGTCCTCTTCGGCCAGCAGCTCATAGCTGGCGGCGGGCTTCTCGAAGAGGCTGTAGTCGTCCAGAACGCGGGTATCGCCGCCCTGAGCCGCGAACATCTCCTTGCACTTTGCAAAGGCAGAGCCGTCTGCGATAACTGCTTCGGCCATGGCGCGGCACTCGGCGGGAGACCCCTGATCGGCCAGCACCAGCATATTCGCAGCCAGCTGCAGGCACACCTCGGTCAGGTCGGCGGGGCCGCGGCCCTTGAGCACGTCCATGCTCTCCATGACCTCAAGGCTGTTGCCAATGTTGTGGCCCAGCGGAGTGTCCATATCGGTGATCATAGCAGCGACGCGGCGGCCATGATGGGTGCCGATGGAGACCATCAGCTTGGCCAGCTCGATGCTCTGCTCCACGGTCTTCATGAACGCACCGGTACCGGTGGTGACGTCCAGCAGGATAGCGTCCGAGCCGGAGGCCAGCTTCTTGGACATGATGCTGGACGCGATGAGGGGGATGCAGCTGACGGTTGCGGTGACGTCGCGGAGGGCGTACATCTTCTTATCTGCCACGGCGATGCCCTCGCTCTGGCCAATGACCGACAGGCCGATCTTGTTCACCTGTGCAAAGAACTCCTCCTGCGAGAGGGCGGTCTTTGTGCCGGGGACGCTCTCCATCTTGTCGATGGTGCCGCCGGTATGGCCGAGGCCGCGGCCGCTCATCTTGGCAATTTTGACGCCGCAGGCCGCGACGATGGGCGCGATGACCAGCGTGGTCTTGTCGCCCACGCCGCCGGTGGAGTGCTTGTCCACCTTGATGCCCGGGATGGGCGAAAGGTCCACCATGACGCCACTGTGGGCCATCACGTCGGTCAGCTCGGCAGTCTCCTCGTCGGTCATGCCGCGCAGGTAGACAGCCATCATCCAGGCCGCCATCTGGTAATCGGCCACCTCGCCGCTGACGAAGCCGTTGACGATGGCTTCCAGCTCCTCGCGGCTGTGGGTGCCGCCGTCCCGCTTCTTGGCGATCAAATCGTAAATGCGCATAAGGTCACGCTCCTAAATCGTATTCTTCGCCGACGGCCCGGGCCGCACTGCCCCGCCTCCGGCAATAGTATGACATTGTAATTCAAGTATAGCAAATTTTTCCGCAAAAGCAAGCACCGTTTTGTGGAATCTGTTGAAAAAGAAGCAAAAAGGGCGCAGCCGCCCGGAAAAGCAGCTGCGCCCGGAAAATACGCTCGAATCAGCGGGAACCCTTGTCGTAGGGGATACCCTCGGCCTTGGGAGCCATGCTGTTCTTGGAGGTGAAGGCCAGAATGACCATGGATGCCACGAAGGGCATCATATTGTAGATGTTGCTGGACCAGTGGAGCTGTGCGAGGAAGGTGGAGTCGGCGATGTTGGCCAGACTCTTGAACACGGCAAAGAACATGGCTGCGCCGCAGATGTTGAAGGGCTTCCACTGACCAAAGATCATAACGGCCATGGCAAGGAAGCCTGCACCGGCCACACCGACCTCGAAGTTCCAGGTCTGGACGGGAGGCACGATATAGGCCAGACCGCCGATAGCACCCAGAGCGCCCGAGATGACGACACCGGCATAACGCATCTTGTAGACGTTGATGCCCACAGAGTCCGCAGCCTGAGGATGCTCGCCGCAGGCGCGCAGACGCAGACCGAAGCGGGTCTTGTACAGCACGATGTAGCTGATGATGAGCAGTGCGATGCCCAGCGGGACAAAGATGCTCAGCTCCAGGCCGCCGATGCTGAACAGGAAAGGCTTGTTGGAGTAGTTCAGCTTGGCGCTGCCGCTGTCGCTGAAGTTCTTGGAGATGACCACGGCCACTGCCGTTGCCAGCAGGTTCAGGGCCGTGCCGCCGATGGTCTGGTCGGCTTTCAGATTGATGGACGCGAAGGCCAGCAGCAGGCTGTAGACCATGCCGGCGATAGCCGCCGCCAGCACCGCGATGATCACGGTGGCGAAAGCCGGCAGGTCCGCGGGCAGCATGGTGAGGGTGAGGACACCCGCCACACCGCCGATGACCATGATGCCTTCCAGTGCGATGTTGATGATGCCGGAGTGCTCACTGAACATACCGCCCAGAGCGACCAGCATCAGCACGATGCCATACAGCAGAGTATACTTGATGAGAAGCAGCATATCACTTGCCCTCCTTCTTGGTTTCGGTCTTAGCAGGGGCAGGCTCTGCATTCACGTTGGTCTTGTCCGCATTCTTGAACAGCATGGAGTGGATCTTGCCACGGAACAGCATGGAGAATGCGCACAGGTAGATGATGATACCGCTGATCAGGTCGGAGATCTCGGTGGGGTAATACTTGGTGGACAGGAAAGAGCCGCCGACCGAGATGTGGGAGATGAAGAGAGCTGAGAAGATGGTGCCGATGGGGTTGGAGCTTGCCAGCAGGGCCACAGAGATGCCGTTGAAGCCCATGGCCGGCAGGCTGGTGGAGTTCAGCGGGTTCCACTGAGAGACATTGGACAGGTAGTAGAGTCCGGCGCCGAAGCCCGCCAGAGCGCCTGCAATGGCCATGGAGAGGATGATGTTCTTCTTCTCGTTGATGCCGGCGTAGCGGGCGGCGCTCTTGTTCAGGCCGACGGCCTTCAGCTCATAGCCAAAGGTGGTCTTGTTCAGGATGACCCAGATCAGAATGGCGACTGCCGCAGCGAGGAAGATCGCGATGGTGGTGCTGTTGGTCTGGAACATCTTGTTCAGGCCGAAGTCCGGGATGAGGGACTGGGACAGTTCGGCGCTCTTTCCGAGGTTCAGGGTACGGGTGTTGCGTACATCATACATGGGACCGGTGCCGTTCTGGTAGATAAGCTCATTGACCAGATACAAACCGATCCAGTTGAACATAATAGAGGTGATGACCTCGTTGATGTTGAAGTAAGCCTTGAAGAAGCCGGGGATAGCGCCCCAGATGCCGCCGAGGATTGTGGCGGCGATCAGGCAGACATACCAGGGCATCTTGAGCATGATGGCACAGTAGAGTGCGCCGTAAGCGCCCAGCGTGTACTGACCGGCAGCGCCGATGTTGAACAGGCCGGTCTTGAAGGCGAAGGCCACGGACAGACCGGTCATGATGAGGGGCGCCGCGTTGGCCAGCTCCTTGCCGACGCCGTAGGGGGCGTCATGGAAGCCGCCCTTAATGATGCGGACAAAGCCGTCGCCCCATGCATGGGCCGGGTTGATGGCCAGCAGCACGAGGAAGCCCACAGCCATGCCGATGACGATGCACAGCAGCGCGGCCAGCACACTGGTGATGGAGCTGTTGAGGTTGCTGTGGGAAAGTTTTTTCTTGTTCATTTATTTGCTCTCCTTTCCCTGCTTGCGTGCGCCGGCCATGTAGAGGCCCAGCTCCTGCACAGTGGTGGTCTTGGGGTCGAACTCGCCCACGATCTCGCCCTCGTACATGACGAGGATGCGGTCGGACAGGTTCATGACCTCATCCAGCTCGAGGCTGACCAGCAGGACAGCTTTGCCCTTGTCGCGCTCGGCGACGATCTGGCGGTGGATGTATTCGATCGCGCCGACATCCAGGCCGCGGGTGGGCTGAACAGCCACCAGCAGCTTGGGGTCTTTGTCGATCTCGCGGGCGATGATGGCCTTCTGCTGGTTGCCGCCGGACATGCTGCGCACGATGGTGGAGCTGCCCTGACCGCTGCGGACGTCGTACTGAGCGATGAGCTTATCGGAGTACTCGCGGACTTTATCGGACTGGATGAAGCCGCCCTTCTGGAACTCGGGCTGCCAGTAGCGCTGGAGCACCATGTTGTTCTCGAGGCTGTAATCCAGCACCAGACCGTGCTTGTGGCGGTCTTCGGGGATGTGGCTCATGCCGTCCTTCGAGCGCTGACGGATGCTCTCGCGGGTGATGTCCTTGCCGTCCAGCGTGATCTTGCCGCCCGACAGTTTTTCGAGACCGGTGAGTCCATAGACGAGCTCAGTCTGGCCGTTGCCCTCGATGCCCGCCAGACAGACGATCTCGCCTGCGTGGACCTGGAAGGTGACGTCCTTGACGGAGTCCTTCTTGCGCTGGTCGTTGTGGATAGTGACGCCCTCCACGTCCAGCACGACATCGCCCGGGTGAGCGGGCTTTTTATCGACCTGAAGCTGGACGTCACGGCCAACCATCATGCGGGAAAGCTCTTCCTTGGTGGTGTCCTTGATGTCCACGGTACCCATATACTTGCCCTTGCGCAGGACGGTGCAGCGGTCAGCGACCGCCATGATCTCGTTGAGCTTGTGGGTAATAAAGAGGATGGACTTGCCCTCCTTCTTGAACCCGCGCATGATCTCCATCAGCTCGTCGATCTCCTGCGGGGTCAGCACAGCGGTGGGTTCGTCGAAGATGAGGATCTCATTGTCGCGGTAGAGCATCTTCAAAATCTCCACGCGCTGCTGCATACCGACCGAAATATCACTGATGAGCGCATCGGGGTCAACACGCAGGCCGTACTTCTCGCTCAGGGCCACGACCTTCTTGCGGGCCTCGGCCTTCTGCAAAAAGCCCAGCTTGTTGGGCTCCACGCCCAGAATGATGTTGTCCAGCACGCTGAAGCACTCCACCAGCTTGAAGTGCTGGTGGACCATACCGATGCCCAGTGCGTTTGCATCGTTAGGGTTGCGGATGGCGACCTCCTTGCCGTTTTTGAGGATCTTACCCTCCTCCGGCTGATACAGGCCGAACAGCACGCTCATCAGGGTGCTTTTGCCTGCGCCGTTCTCGCCCAGCAGGGCATGGACCTCACCTTTGCGCAGCTGCAGGGTAATGTCGTCGTTTGCCTTGATGCCCGGGAACTCCTTGGTGATATGGAGCATCTCGATCACAAAATCCTCTGCCAATCTGCTCACTCTCCTTTCGTGTCCAAGCGACACTTATACTACTGTAATGACCATTATACCGTATTTTTGCTGTTTTGCACACTTCTTTTTGAAAATTTAGTGTTTTGCCATATCATGAGTATTACTTTTGTGCATTTCGACGGACATTCCTTCATCGTCTTGAAAAAGCATACAAAAAAGGCGGGACGCTCTTTGCAGAGCGCCCCGCCCGGGAAAGCCTTGATTACTGGATGTAGTTGACGGTGGTGAACTCGCTGACGGTGGGCTTGGTGCTGTCGTCAGAGCTGTTGTCCACAACGATCTCGCCGCTCTTGATCTTGCTCTTCAGAGCCTCATACTCGTCGGTGGTAAAGGTCTCGAAGTTCCAGCTGTCAGCATCGGTGGGCAGGCCGATGTAGTCGCCGTCCTCCAGACCGAAGTTGCCGTTGGAAGCAGCGATGTCGCTCCAATCGCCTGCCTCGATGTCGGACAGAGCAGTGTTGACAGCCTCGGTCAGGCCCTTCATTGCAGAGGTGATGAAGGGGTTGTAAGCGAAGGAGCCGTCTGCCACGCCGTTGACACCGATGTAGTTCTGGTCAACGTCAACGCCGACGACATAGCCGTTGTTCTTCAGAGCAGCCTCAACAGCGGAGGTGTAGATGCCGCCGCCGCAGGCGAAGACGACCTGCGTGCCGTTGGAGTACCAGCCCTCCATACGGGAGGTGATGTTTGCATCGCCGTAGAACTGGCCGCCGTAGAAGTAGTTGATGTCGATGTTGGTGCCCAGCTCCTGAGCAGCAGCGTCAGCGCCCTGCACGTAGCCGTAGCCGTAACGGATGACAGCGGGGACAGCCATGCCGCCGAGGAAGCCCAGCTTGGTCTTGCCGTCCTTAACGACAGCGTAGCCAGCCAGATAACCTGCCTGCTCCTCCTTGAAGGTGATGCAGTAGCAGTTTGCGGGGATGGCGTCGGTACCAATGTCGCCCTGGGTGACATCGATAGCGATGAACTTGACATCGGGGTACTGGTCAGCAGCCCATGCCAGAGAAGCGCCATACAGGTAGCCGACGCAGACGATGACGTCAGCGCCATCGTTGACAGCCTGACGGATCATGGTCTCGCGATCCTCATCGGAAGCGTCAGCCTCGGGGATGTAGTACTGGCAGTCATCGCCCATGTAGCCGGAAACAGCAGTCCAGCAGGCCTGGTTGAAGCTCTCATCGTCGATGGTGCCGGTGTCGCAGGTCAGAGCGACCTTCACGATCTTCTCGCCGCCCTCAGCGGTGGAAGCGGCTGCGCTGGTGGAGGCAGCTGCAGAGGAAGCAGTGGAAGAAGAAGAACCGCCGCAGGCAGTCAGAGCAGCGGCAGCAGCAGCGGCGCCAGCCACTGCCAGGAAGTTACGACGAGAAATCATCATAATGAAAACTCTCCTTTTATTTTAATATAATCGCGTTTTGTTGACGAAATGTGCGCACTTGCACATTTACTGGCTCAAGTATAGCGGGAAGAAGTGACAGATGCAAGCCTTTTCCGATTACAAAACATTTACAATTATTTTATCAAAATTGTATAAAAATCACACTTATCCCGGAAGATCCGCTCCGCCCGGCCTTTTTCGCGCAGCTGCGTTCAGCCTTCCACAGCCTTGTTGCCTGCCACGTTGGAGGGGCCGAAGCCGAAGGGCAGCAGCTCGTCCATGCTGCGCTCGATGAAATCGCCCGGGCTTTTTGCCATAATGACATTCAGCTCCGGGCCGCCGAACTCGAACAGTGCCTGACGGCAGACGCCGCAGGGCGAGGTGATCTGCTTGTTGACTTCGCCCCGGCGCGCACCCACCACGGCGATGTCGGTGAACCTGGTCACGCCCTCGGCCACAGCCTTGAACAGGGCCGTCCGCTCGGCGCAGCTGGTGGGGGTAAAGGCGGCGTTCTCCACGTTGCAGCCGGTGAAGATGCGGCCATCCTCGGCGCGCAGGGCCGCACCCACCATAAAGTCGCTGTAAGGCGTGTAAGCTCTCTCCCTGGCCGCAAGGGCCATCCGGATGAGCTCCTGCTTTTCTTCCAGAGTCAGTTTTGTCATGGTCGGTTCTCCTTTTTGCAATTTGTAGATATAGCGTTCTTCGTCCTGTGGGACGAAGCTGTTTTTGTTGATCCAAGTATAAATCATTCTTTTCAGAAGTGCAAGCAAAGCCGCCGCCTCTGCGTCGAAAAAGAGGGCCGCTGCAACCACAGCGACCCTCTTTGATCCAAAAAGCTCTTAGTACTCCGCACCCAGTGCGACCTTCATCATATCGGTGAAGCTCTTCTGGCGCTGCTCTGCGGTGGTGATCTCCGGGGAAACAAAGCTGTCGGAGATGGTCAGCAGGCAGGCATTACCTGCAAATGCAACTTCTGGATATTCTGTATCCGGTATGGCACTTGTCACACCGATAACTATATCAAGATTTACCTTTTTGATAACCATAACAACACTCCTTTCTTTGTAATTCATATTCCACTACGTCTATAAAATTTTTCTATTTTATTTATATAATTATAAATGAGTAATTTTAAAATATTGCATAATTACGCCCTTGTTAGAAATACACAATTCTTACTTTGTAACCAGAGCTTCTTTTAACACCTGACTTATATTTTCTACATACACGATAGAAAGTCCGTCTGTTATCTCAGCCTCCAGTTCCTCAACATCTGACTTATTCTCCTCTGGAACAAGTACGGTCTTCATACCTGCCATCTTGGCTGCAAGAAGTTTTTCTTTAAGACCGCCTATAGGAAGCACCTTTCCACGAAGCGTAATCTCACCTGTCATGGCAACATCTGCCCTTACTGGTATTCCTGTAACTGCTGATAATATGGCAGTTGTCATAGTAACACCCGCAGATGGTCCATCTTTAGGAACTGCACCTTCAGGAATATGCAGATGAAGATTATGCTTATCATAAAATTCACTGTCAACCTTGTACTTTCCCGACATAGTAAGTGACCTTATGCGCTGGAAGTTGCCTTCTACATGACTGAGCACACGGAGTTTATCCT
>OGXG01001335.1_pt1 | contig 12539 bp, 10 predicted proteins | sample 1576251 | NCBI WGS metagenome assembly OGXG01 (sample SAMEA3541533, study PRJEB24748) | human gut metagenome | biome: human gut; feature: human-associated habitat; material: faeces | place: China | collected 2012
CTTTTCCGTATCGCCAATTTATATGCTTATCCCCACTAAATTTCTACTGAGCCTTCAAAACACAGCCATGCGCGTGAAGGATAAAAACAGAGACGTTTTAAGCTATTTTTTCAGATAATATTCCTCAAAACTGTTATCTGTAAAAAACACGACAATCTTTGAAATCTTCTTTTCTTGCGGCAACTGGTTGACAATAGGCATATTCTGAGCAATTGACCTCGACTCTACACCCTTGAGAATCTCATTTTCCACAGGATTTGGACTGTCATGCGGGAATAATAGATTCTCACACGCTTGATCAGACGCGCAAAACTTAGGTTTTTCGCCTTCGCCAAACAATAGCCACATCATTGGAATTTCCGGATATGTTTTATGAATAACAGAAATCACATCGTCACCAATTTTTTTGTTTTTTCCACTCAACATTTGTGAAATTGTAGGACGTGGTATGCCACAGGCATCCGCGAATTGGGATCGAGTCAAATTGCTTTCTTCTATAAATGAATTTATCCGGTCTATTATGTTGTCTGATTCGTTCATTATTGTTCAATTTTCTAAATACAAAGGTAGAAAAAACTGTTTTAAAATCCAAATTCGGGATTTAGTTTCTTAAATTTGGAATCGCAAATCTAACTGTTCCAATATACAAATCGACGCAACAGCATAATCAGCGCGACATAAACAAACACTTCATGTTTATATCATCTATTTATTGCAAACCAAATTATTACACATATCTACTCCTAATAACAATTGTCTAATGACAATCTTTTCGGATACTAAATCTTTACTTTTGGTTTTTCTCTATACATATTCTGATTTATAGCACATTATGATAATAGCTAAAATTTGTTTCCACACTATTGTATATCCATTTCATCTTCCCAAATCATGCACATTATCCATCTGCTCCCAATTGGCTTTTGAGTATCGTTGCTATGCTTTTTCAAATTTTAATTTAAGAAATGAAATCATCAAAATGTAACAACACATCAAATCGCCTCAAATTATCCCCTATCCTATTCCCTCCCAGTTTTGGCTTCTCCGATTCTCCCCTACCACATTTCAAAAACTTTTAATCTCCAATCACTTAACCTTTCTCTGTTAAATGTTAGAGGCCTTCAGATTTTAAAATTCTGCAGGTCCTTTAATAATTACTCAGAATCCGACAACCTAATTTGCATTAACTGAATGGTTGTTTAGTTTTTCTGATATTCTTCATCCTAAATTTTGGGATCTCAAAATCTTTCATTTTCTTTGCGCATACTGGACCACCTCTAAATCTGTCGCGCTCCCACTAAAATGTTCTGCCAGTTCTCTGGATGCGACTCTGTGCGTGATATCTCAAATGGGCTGAATTCAGCCAATGGCAACAGTAGCTTATCAGGATGCAAAAAGGAACAGTACCGTGTTCCGACGACTATACACTGCTTACTCATTTTGGACAGCAGGCGATATGGCAACGCACCAAATTCCGTTTCAAGATGCCAACCAAATGGCTGGGTTCATCTACCATCACGCTGATATGTCGCTCTACGAATGGCACATTACACAACAAAGAAAGGGACAGTCCTCTTCCTGTATTCGTAAACATTACCGATGGCAAATGCGGTGGCAATAGGGGCGCTTTGGATATTCCCGTTTCACCTCATTCTGTAGTCTTTGCAGATCGTGGCTATTGCCATTTCTCCCTTCTTGACAATTGAGACAACAGGAATGTGTTTTTTGTTGTCAGACACAGGGACAACCTGCACTCACAAATAGAAGAACGTTTATTGCCCGAAACGATGGCGCAAAATGTGCTCATCGACGAGATTATTGAGCTGACAGGTGAACAGACAAAGAAAAAATACACCAAACCGCTCAGACGCATAGCTATCAGGAATGACGAACATGGCTATGTGGTACAGTTGCTCACTAACAACTTCAAGTTGTCTGCTCCCACAATCGCGTAACTCTACAAGGCAAGATGGATGATTGAGATATTCTTCAGAAACATCAAGCAGTTGTTGAAAATTAAGAGTTTCATTGGGACATCGCGCAATACTGTTGAGACGCAGATATGGACTGCTTTGTCAACGATGCTACTACCCTGCTGGCTAAAGCACGTTGTAAAGTACAAATGGGGGCTTGCCAATCTTGTCGTATCACTTAGATTGAACATATTCACGAATATTGAACTCAACAAGTGTTGAACGAGCCACTTACACCTCCGCCAGAGCTGGCAGAAGAGGAATAAATAGGGACAAAAGCTTTGAAAGGGTTGTTATCTATAACAACTTCATATTCATCGTACCTAAAAATCGTTTAGGACAATATTGCGATTGTGGATAAAAAATATTGCCGCAATTGAAGAATGCCGAGTTTTTTATGCTAAATTTGCAATAATTTCTTAAACAATAATGACAATATAGGAATAATGAATCGATTATCATTAATGGTACTGGCTTTGACCATGTCGAGCCCTACTTTATTGGCAGGAGTTGTTGAAAACTACGACTTCAAGGAAAATCACACTGGATATACGCTTTACTTTAAGCAAAGTAATGATAATGAAGCGCGTTTGATGCAATTGAACATAGACAATTACGATACTGAGATTGTAATCCCATCAGTGGTAAAGGACACTTATGGATATGAATTTAAAGTCACTGCAATTGGTCAATTGTGTGACGAGAATTACAACGACAAAGACAAAGACATCGACTTTCCCTATATGTATCAGTGTACAAGCATTTTTGGAAATGTCAGCGATTGTCCCAACTACATAAAAAGTCTAACTATACCTGAATCTGTTAAAACAATCTGGCCTTCAGCGTTTTCCGGTAGTAATCCCAATAACGGATATAAATATGGATTAGGATGTAAATCCTTGACAATTCCCGGCAACGTAACGGAGATTGGTGCAGGTGCATTTAAGTATGCCAAGTTTGAGCAGGTTGCAATCCCTAACGCTGTCAAAAATATCTATAGAGAAACGTTTGATCATTGTGTAAATTTAAAAAGCATTAATTTGGGCAATGGTGTGGAAGAGATTTGGGATGACGCATTCCGCGACATTGCGAACAATGCAGAAATACATATCGATGCTGTGACCCCTCCTATTATAAGTAATTCTGCCTTCTCTTCTAAAGACTATACGGCAAAGGTATTTGTCCCATATGGCACGTCGGATGACTATCGGAGCAAATGGAGTACGTTCAGCGAATTGACATTTGTAGAGATGGAGCCTGGACAGACATCAGGAGTGACGGTTGGCAAAGCGCCGGCAGAGCTTCACGTTGAGTGCAATCATGGATGTCTTTATGCCACAGCGGCATCGGTTATTCGCATTTATTCAATATCCGGCACTTTGGTGCATTCAGGATCAGGCATTGTCAATGTCTCACTGCCGGCAGGAGTATATTTAGTGAAATCCGGAACAGACGTTGTGAAAATATTGGTGCAATAAATAGAAATGATTAAAACACATCTCCTTTGAAAAAGAAGCTTATATGAATGGTCAGAATCTTCGTTATTTACATAATAGGAAACATTTCCATCAATGGAGATAACGCTAGATCTTTATAAATCTTAAATAGAGATACGTGATTCATAAGAAAACGGACTGGTCAGGCAATCAATTATAGTTGCCTGACCAGTCTTATCCCTAACTCGCGTTAATAAGAAAAAAGGCAACGAGGAAATCATTAGCGATTTCCTCGTTGCCTTTTAGTTCTGTCCTTTTCTTAAGAAAAAAATAGGTTGCCTTCTGAATTAGAAAGCAACCATATTTTTTGTCGTGGAATTTATTTCCTGTTTGTACTATTCTTGCTCACGCAAAATATCCAATGCCATATCATATATTGTGGTGTCGTCCAAAACAACGATTCCCCCATCAGGACCTGGCTCAATGTGAAGCCCACAGTTCTTTCCGAAGGAATAATTAGTGCCACCAAAATAATTTCTCACTGTTTGCACGTTGATGTTCAGACGGTCTGCAATTTTGTGCATAGAACCGTCTGGCAAGCAATCTTTGATTTTTCTCAACTCGTTAAAAGAAATAGTCTTCGTCATGATACTATAATTTTTAATGTTAAAAATTCTGTTGTTTAATTCGATGTCATAAATTTAGGCATTATTTGTAGTCTCGCCAAATTTTATGCCATTTATTTTATATGCTTTACAACATACTTTTGCTGAGATTTTTTTATATCCGTGAAATTCACCACATTAAGCAAAGCTTATGCTTGATGTGCAGGACGAAGCAAATCGTTTACAGTTTTCACCGGATTAAATGTTTCTACCGGGACCTCTACAAAAACGGTGTTCCAATCACTCATCGCTCCGTTCCACAATCCAGGCAGCTCCAACGCCTTTATCTCGTGTCCGGATTTTGACTTTTCGGAGATGAACCCAGTATTGTGGTCCACGAATTTTGTCAAGTCAAACTTATTCCCTTTATAGTCTCTTATAAAGCAAACAAGATCTACCGGGTTGAAATGCGTAGCGCCTCTCATCAGTTCCATAGATTTTGAATTATTAGTGTCTATCTGTGAGCTTTCGAGAATCTGCGGAGCCCTTGTGCCATCTTGGCTGAATGCGATATAAGGGCCGCCGCCTGGCTCTCCTTCGTTTTTAACCACACCGCAAACGCGGATAGGTCTGTTTAATTTGTGCTTCAAATACACGACCAGTTCAGAGTCTTCAAGGTGTTTTACGTTTTCATATCTGACGCACAATCTGCGCTGTAGGAATCTTACAATCTCAAGCACTTGCTCCATTGTGTATTTTCCGCTGTCAAGGAGTTCAAGATATTCAGCAATTTTTTTCTGCACTTCAACAAGAACACCTCCAATAATTTTCTTATATCTAATTGTCGCTTTCCTCGAAGTGCTTGGCACCACATTGTCAATATTCTTAATAAATACGACATCTGTGTCTACATCATTAAGATTTTCTATCAATGCACCATGCCCTCCTGGACGGAACAATAATTCTCCGTTCTCTCGGAAAGGTGTATTGTCTTTGTTGACGGCAATCGTGTCGGTGGAAAGTTTTTGTGTTGACAAAGTCACGTTGTACTCACATCCAAATTTTGATGCCATCACAGGCATAGCTTCTTTCAGTTTATCGTTGAAAAGTGACTTGTGCTCCTCCGATACAGTAAAATGCAAATTCACCTCGTTCGAGGAATTTTTAGCATATTGAGCGCCTTCCTCAAGATGCTCTTCCATGGCAGTATGCACTTCCGAGCCGACCTTGTGAAAATCGAGCATCGCTTTTGGAAGGCTTCCGTAGTTCAAACCTTTCGGCATCAAAAGACAAGAAACAATGGTTTTGTATTTCCCGTCTTTCATCAATTGATCGATTGTCGCGCCCTCGGTTTCCTCCAGTTTTGCATTCAGCCTGTCATAGAAAGCAAATTTATGAATCTCATCGAAGAAATTCTTCATAAAGCTGTCGGTTGGGACATCCCTGTCACCATCAACGAAGGAGAAAAGATTCTTAAACATTCTACTTGCCGCACCCGATGCCGGCACAAATTTCAAGATATGTCCGCCCGCAGCCAAGTAACTCTCCCATTCGTTAATGAATTTTTCCTCCTCGGCCGCGCCTAAGCGCAAAATTCCATTGCCCACCGTCGCTGCTGCCGACAATTTAAGGAAAGGGAACCCTTTTTTGAACGCATCTAACTGCCTTTCAATTTGTTCCACGCTCAAGCTATGGTCTTTAATTTGTTGTAAATCGTGTTCTGTAAACATAGTTTTGAATAAATTGTTATATTAGGCACTCAAACTTACTAATTTTTACCGTAACAAAGGCTATAAATTGACAAAAAATTCGTAAGTTTGGAAAACTTTATGGAAATAAAGATGATGGAAACATATTATACAGACAAAGAGCGGAAATTTGTAATCAGTGCCTTTCGAGAGTTAAGAATAGCGCTTGCCGATGATTTATCGTATCCAGAGATCCGAAGAATTGAAGACATTATAAAGGGCGGGATTGCGGCAGGCAAAGCCCACCGTGACAAATATGGGATAAATCCGTCGGTCAGACACTTGAACACAGCACTGCTCCTATCCCGATATGTGGGAGCCGACAGGAATATGATTATAGCCACATTGCTTTATCAAATATGTTCCGACGACTACTTTTCCCTTGAGGATGTCAAGGCGGAATTCGGAGATGACGTCCGCTCGATTATACATGGACTGAAGAACGTTGCTGATCTTTACAAGAAACAGACAACACAACGCGATGAGAATTTCAGCAAACTTATGATGGCATTTGCTGAAAATATCCGTGTGATTATAATAATGATTGTCGATCGTCTTGCGTTGATGAAAGCAATCAACCACCATCCCAATCAGAAGTTCGTGTTTGACATCGCATCGGAGTCTCTCTATCTTTATGCCCCATTGGCACACCGCTTGGGCCTTTATAAAATCAAGTCGGAATTAGAAGACATGTCTCTGAAATACACAAACAGAGATTTATATACACAAATCGCCCATAAGCTCAATGAGTCAAAGCAGGAACGAGACAAATATATTGCCGAGTTTATCGCTCCGATTAAAAAGAAGCTTGAGGATGACGGCTTCAAATTTGAGATAAAAGGGCGCACCAAGTCCATCTATTCCATTTGGAACAAGATGAGGAAACAGAATGCGGAACTCAAAGACATCTATGATCTGTTTGCCATACGAATCATTATCGACACCCCTCTTAAAAACGAGAGAAGCGACTGTTGGAAAGCCTTTGCCATTGTGACAGACATGTTCAAGCCGAACCCTTCGAGATTGAAGGATTGGATATCTATTCCAAAATCGAACGGATACGAATCGCTGCATACTACGGTAACCGGTCCAGGCCAACGCTGGGTGGAGGTTCAAATACGCACGCAGCGTATGGATGAAATTGCAGAGAAGGGTTTGGCTGCCCATTTCAAGTATAAAGGTGTGAAGAGCGAGAAAAGTCTCGATGATTGGATGGCAAACGTTCGCGATCTTCTTGAAACATCGGGAAAAGACACTCCCGAAATAATGAAAAAGATGAATATGGACGTCTACGATAAGGAAGTATTTATATTTACTCCTAAGGGCGACTTGTTCAGACTGCCTCTTGGAGCCACAATTCTTGACTTTGCATTCGCCATACATTCAAAGATTGGCTGCACCTGCATTGGCGGGAAAGTCAACGGCAAAACACATAAGATTAATTATGAGTTGAAAAACGGCGACACCGTCGAAGTCCTGACATCATCCACACAGCAGCCAAAGCAGCAATGGCTTTCCATAGTGACGACCTCCAAGGCAAAAAATAAAATCCGCCAATCGCTTAACGAAATAAGCAACCGTTCAGCGGAGTTTGCTAAGGAATTGCTCCAACGACGTTTCAAGAATCGGAAAATCGAAATAGAAGAAGCCATTCTGACAAAAGTAATAAAACGACTTGGATACAAAACCGCCACAGACTTCTATAACGAGATATCAAGTGAAAAACTTGACATCGGGCAAATTGTGGACAATTATGTCGCTTTAAAAGAAAAAGAAGACGAGACCCAACAGATTGCATCCAGTCGCTCCGCGCAAGAATTTGTTATGCAACCGCCTACACTGTCAAGCTCCGAATCCAGCGACGTGGTGATTATTGGAGAAGGCATAAAGGGAATAAATTTCAAGCTTTCAAAATGCTGTATGCCTATTCAAGGTGACGATATTATGGGATTTATAGCAAGCGACGGCGCCATAAAAATCCATAAGCGCGGCTGCCCCAATGCACGCCATCTGATGAACCGCTATCCATACCGCACCATCAAGGCAGCATGGAGTGAAATTGTCGGCGGCAACCAATTTGCAGTGCCGTTAAGCATCATTGGCAATGATGACATTGGCATTGTTAACAACATAACGTCTTTAATAACTAAAGAAAAAAGTGTATCTTTGCGTAGCATTGCCATCGACTCGAATGACGGATTGTTTCAAGGGCGTCTTGTCGTCGGAGTCAACGACACTGTTTCACTCAATAATCTGATAAAGAAAATAACAGCAATAAAAGGAGTAAAAGATGTTAGACGCAACAATTAAACATATATTTCAATATACGCTACTTTCAGCATGCCTGTTTTGTTCGTTTTCCTGTGGCAACAGCAAGCAGGCAGAGGATTCGGAGAAAGCAGAACAAATAATGTCGGAAATAAAAAGTATGTATGCCGGAAAGGACTACGACAATGCGATGTTGATGATTGATTCTTTGATGAAAACATATCCTGGTTTGATCGATGTGCAACGTAAAGCAATGCATATACAAACTATGATTACAGAAAAGAGGACTTTGGCAGACAGCATTGCAAATGAGAAAGTCCTTGAGCAAAGTATGGCTGCGGCAGACTCTATAAAGCACAATCTTAAGTTTGTAAATAGTGCAGATATGGTAGAAGGATATTTTGTTGACAAAACTATGCCCGACGACGGAATCCCTTCTGCAACAGGAATCGTTGCCAGGGTTGCAGAACACGGAGACATTTCCCTCCTGTCTTCATTGAGAGGTCATCGCATCAGACATACGCGGATTTGCGCCATAGCCGACACCGCCAACGTCGCCACTGGCAACGTACCACCCTCAAACTCAAGAAACTACCGTTATAACGACAATGGACAGAATGTTGAGCTTGTCACGTTCAACGCTCAGGAATGTGGGGATTTTCTTTCTTTCATCGCTCAGAATACAGCACTTCCAATAACTATTAAATTTGTCAACGGTTCAAAGAGTTACAAACAAGTGCTTTCACAGAAGGAAAAGAGCGCTATTAAGAATGTTGTCAATTATGCAACCGCAATAACGGCAGCCCATGATGCCGCTAATATGAGACTTAAATTTGCTCGCAAACTGCAATTGGCACGTAAGCAAATAAAGCAGACCGCAACAAACATACAGGGCGGCCGCTAATATAATCTGAATAAAAAACGTAATATATATGGGATTTTTTAATTTCTTCAGCAAGGAAAAGAAAGAAACGTTGGACAAAGGCTTGGAAAAGACCAAGCAAGGTTTGTTTGACAAGCTTAAGCGGGCGGTTGCCGGCAGGTCCAAAATCGATGATGATTTTCTGGACAATCTGGAAGAGGTGTTTATAACATCTGATGTTGGTGTGGAAACGACTCTCAAGATTATAGACCGACTGCAGAAACGCGCTGCACGCGATAAATACGTATCGACATCGGAGCTGAATACGCTGCTTCGTGATGAAATAACAGAAATGCTTGCGGAAAACAACAATGCCGACACTCCCGACTTTTCCGTTCCGTCCGACAAAAAGCCATATGTAATAATGGTTGTGGGCGTAAACGGGGTTGGAAAAACGACTACTATCGGAAAACTTGCATACCAGTTCAAGAAGGCGGGCAACAAAGTCGTTTTGGGAGCCGCCGACACATTCCGTGCGGCAGCCATTGAACAATTGCAGATATGGGGCGAACGGGTAGATGTGCCTGTTGTCAAGCAGCAAATGGGCTCTGACCCTGCGTCGGTCGCGTTTGACACCGTAAGCTCGGCCAAAGCCTCCGGTGCAGATGTTGTGATAATCGACACAGCCGGACGCTTGCACAACAAAGTGGGATTGATGAAAGAGCTCTCGAAAATTAAAAATGTTATGCAGAAAGTTGTTCCCGACGCACCTCACGAAGTGCTTCTGGTGCTTGACGGCTCTACTGGGCAAAATGCATTTGAACAAGCAAAACAATTTGTTGCTGCGACAGAGGTAAACGAATTGGCTATAACCAAACTCGATGGCACCGCCAAAGGTGGCGTAGTGATTGGCATAAGCGACCAGTTTAAGATTCCAGTCAAATATATCGGTCTTGGTGAGGGACTCGAGGATTTGCAGATTTTCCGCAAAAAAGAATTTGTTGATTCTTTGTTTTCCTAATCAGAACGGTTTGAAATGGATAAAAAACGTATAGATGTCATTTCGCTTGGATGCTCAAAAAATCTCGTAGATTCAGAACGCCTTCTTAAGCAATTGGAGCTTTCTGGTTTTCAAGCATTCCACAATTCAGACAACGTAGATGGCGACATAGTTATCATAAACACATGCGGATTTATCGGCGATGCCAAAGAAGAATCAATAAACACGATATTGACCTATGCCGAGGCCAAGAACGAAGGTCGCATAAAGGAGCTCTATGTTATGGGATGCTTGTCTGAAAGATATCGCGACGACTTATTGGCCGAGATTCCTGAAATAGACAGAGTCTATGGCAAGTTTGATTGGGTAAACATTGTATCCGACATAATCAAGCGCAATCCCGCGACAATGCCTTACGATAGAGTCATAACCACCCCCTCTCATTACACATATCTCAAAATTGCCGAGGGCTGCAATCGTTTTTGTGCATTCTGTGCAATTCCTCTGATTACTGGCAGATACAAGTCGCGTCCTATTGAAGAAATCCTTGAAGAGGTAAGAATGTTGGTGGAAAAAGGAGTAAAAGAATTCAACGTCATTGCCCAGGACTTGTCGTCCTACGGTCTTGACATATACAAGCGGCTTGCCCTTCCGGAACTTATCGACAGGATGGCGGAAATTGACGGAGTCAAATGGATTAGGCTGCACTATGCCTACCCTTCCGAATTCCCGTATGAGATTTTGGACGTAATGGCAAGACATTCCAATGTGTGCAACTACCTTGACATCGCCCTTCAGCACATCAACAACGATGTATTGAAGAATATGCGCCGCCACATCACAAAAGAGGAAACTCTCTCGCTAATACGCACCATTCGTGAAAAAGTGCCTGGGATACACATTCGCACCACTCTGATGGTGGGCTTCCCTGGAGAAACAGAGGAAGCGTTTAATGAGCTTAAAGAGTTTGTCAGAGAGGCGAAATTCGAGCGTATGGGAGCTTTCGCCTATTGCGAAGAAGACGACACATATGCTGCCAAAAATTTCTCAGACAGCATTCCGCAAGAAGTTAAGGAAAGTCGCCTTGAGGAAATTATGACAATCCAGGAAGATGTGGCCTTGGAATCCAACCAATCTAAAATCGGTAAGACTATGACTGTTGTCATCGACCGTGAAGAGCCCGACTATTTTGTCGGTCGTACAGAGTTTGACTCTCCAGAGGTTGATCCTGAAGTGCTGATTGACAAGGATAACCGGTTGACAGTCGGAAATTTCTATGATGTTGAGATTACTGACGCTCTACCTTTCGAGCTAATGGCAAGACTGAAAGACTTCTGATGGAGACATTGCGGAAAGCCATAAATAAAGCTATAAAAAACAATATCACATTCTACGCCTATCGTCTCCCAGACGATAGGCTTTACCATTTTTCGGCATCTATAACCAGCCAAACATGCGAATCTGAAGGTTTTAAAGTCTCGCCATTCGACGATTTCCGACACCCAAGCGTATTCATCCCCAAGGGTCTGAATGCTTACGATTTCTGCAATTGCGGGACTGATTTTTGCATCAAGGCGTCAACCGAATCCATCGGTGATTTCTCAGAAACGACACGCAAAGAATATGCTTCTTCTTTTCAGCAATGCATGAAAGCATTGCGAAATGGCTCTCTTGAAAAAATCGTACTCTCCAAAGTAATCAAATGCGAATATCCAACAATTGATTGGGGATTGGCCTTTCAGCAGATGGCAGAAAAATACCCTCAGGCTTTTATCTTCATCTTCAATGCTCAAGAAACAGGAGCATGGGCTGGCGCTTCGCCTGAGACATTGGCTCGCTTTCATGGTTCCCAGTTCTACACTATGGCGTTGGCGGGAACAAGACTTGCTGCTGACAACGCTACCTGGGGTCGTCGCGCATCGCGTGGGGTGCTTCGAAGAGCAGTTCGGCAGCCGACCTGGACAATGCCGACCGCCTGACGAACGTCTATATGGCCAAATTGCTCGAGGGGTATACGGCCGGCGAGGCATTCTACATGGCACGGCAGAGCTTCTTCGATTATAACGACGGTTACTTTACGCCCCACCAGGCACTTACGATCGTCGAGTTCAACCTTTTCGGCGATCCGTTCCTGCATGTGGGCGTGCGCCGGGAGGGGGCGAAGGCGCATCCCCGGGCGGTCAAGGCGCTGGCGAAAGGCGCAGTCAACGCGGTCGTCGAACGCAAGTGCGTCTATGAAGCCGCTCCGGTAAAAATTTTACGGATATAAAATTTTTATATACTTTTGAGCTCTGATATGAAATCAGAACATCTGTATATCGGAATTTTTAAACATACTGTCGAGCATTTCAGACAGAATCGCCGATTTATTGATAAAGATTTATTAAACCAACATTGTCGTTAGACTTGTTGGTTTTTTTTTGTCTGTTAGTCAACAAACATTAAATATAGCGATATGAACACACACAGCTTAGTATCCATCGAAGATTACAGCAAAGAAGAGATTCTGGAAGTACTGAAACTGGCTTCTGAATTCGAAGCCAATCCGAATCAGCGTTTATTGGAAGGTAAAGTAGTGGCTTCCTTATTTTTTGACCCTTCTACCCGTACCCGGTTGAGTTTCGAGACTGCGATCAACCGTTTGGGG
>OGXG01001341.1_pt1 | contig 12490 bp, 7 predicted proteins | sample 1576251 | NCBI WGS metagenome assembly OGXG01 (sample SAMEA3541533, study PRJEB24748) | human gut metagenome | biome: human gut; feature: human-associated habitat; material: faeces | place: China | collected 2012
TAATTATTGTTATACGTTATCTTAAATTTTTGGACTGCAAATATATAGCTTTTCTGTATCTTTCGAAAATTTCTCGGGAATATTTTTTTAGAAAACTCGTGCTTTTTTGAGAGTTACGAGTCTTTTATACAGCTGTATGACGTGGTTTTTCTGTATATGTCGGGCAAATGTATTATTTTTGCAGCCAAATTATAGATTGGATGAATTTGTTTGCAACTACAATAATTGACTGGTACAAGGAGAACAAGCGTGACCTGCCTTGGCGTGACACCAAAGACCCTTATAAGATATGGATTTCGGAAATCATTCTTCAGCAGACCCGTGTGGTGCAGGGGTATGACTATTACTGCCGTTTTATGGAGCATTTCCCGGATGTAGAAACACTGGCAAAGGCTTCGGAAGACGAAGTGATGAAGTGCTGGCAGGGGCTGGGTTATTATTCGCGTGCCCGTAACTTGCACGAAGCTGCGCGTACGATTGCCGAAAAAGGAGCTTTCCCCGTGCGTTATGAAGATGTAAGGGCATTGAAGGGGGTGGGGGACTATACGGCCGCAGCCATTTGTTCCTTTGCTTACGACATGCCGTATGCGGTGGTCGACGGGAATGTGTATCGCGTATTGTCCCGGTGGCTGGGCGTGGAAGAACCCATTGATACAGGAGCAGGAAAAAAACTGTATGCATCGCTGGCAGATGAAATGATGGACAAGTCGCGTCCGGCATTGTATAACCAGGCCATCATGGATTTCGGGGCCTTGCAATGTGTACCGTCATCGCCTTCCTGCCTGTTTTGCCCGCTTTCAGACAGTTGTGTGGCCCTGCAAAAGAATTTAGTGGACAAACTTCCCTGGAAAGCACGTAAAACGAAGGTATTAGATCGTTATTTTTCTTATATTTACGTGCGTGCAGGCGTGCATACATTTATAAAAAGGCGTGAAGCCGGAGACATCTGGCAGAATCTGTATGAGTTTCCGCTGATTGAAACGGAACAGGAAGTAGGAGAAGAAGAGATTTTCTCTCTTCCGGCATTCCGAGAACTGGTAGGTAACCGCTCCATACGTATGTTCCGCGTGGTATCGCCTGAGGTGAAACACGTGTTGTCACACCGGGTAATCCATGCCCGATGCTACGAAGTGGAATTGGAAGAGGAAGATGCTGTTCTTTCTGGATTTCAGCGCGTTCTGATTGACGATTTGCATAAATTCCCCGTGTCGCGCTTGATATCTCGTTTTTTTTCGTTACTTTTGAAACCAAATTATAAAAAATAAAATCATGTCATTGAATAAAGTACAATTGATTGGAAATGTAGGGAAAGACCCTGAAGTAAGATATTTGGACAGTGGAGTAGCTGTGGCTACTTTCCCGCTGGCTACCACAGACCGTGCTTATACGCTGGCCAATGGCACACAGGTGCCTGAACGTACGGAATGGCATAACATCGTGTTGTGGCGCGGACTGGCTGAAACTGCCGAAAAATATGTACACAAAGGCGATAAACTGTATATTGAAGGGAAAATCCGTACTCGTTCATACGACGACCAGAATGGAGTGAAACGTTATGTGACGGAAATTTTTGGTGACAATATGGAAATGCTGACTCCGCGTGCTGCACAGCCTGCTGCCCCTGTACAACCACAGGCCGCTTCGCCGGTTGCCGCTGCTGCTCAGCCTGAGAACAATCCTTCGGACGATTTGCCGTTTTAATCTCAGGCGGTCTTAAATAGATGTTTAACTACAGGTAGATAGAATGGACCCTGACTCGTGTTTGCTCCGCTGGACGGAGCTTTGTGACGGAATTACCGTAATGCCCCTTTCGTTAGGGGCTGCTTTTGCTTTGCTGCTTGCCCTTGCGTTATTATATACTTCGGGCTTTGTTTCTGCTTCTGAAATAGCTTTCTTTTCGTTATCTCCTTCTGACTTGAACGATATAGAGGAGGAGAATCATCCTTCTGACTCTAAAATCAAGGCCTTGCTTGATGATTCAGAGCGTCTGCTGGCCACTATTCTGATTTCGAATAACTTTGTCAATGTGACGATTATCATGCTGTTGAACTATGTGTTTGCCAGTGTGATTGATTTTGGAGAGGCAAAAATTCTGGAGTTTTTGATTGTAACGGTCGTATTGACCTTCCTGCTGTTGCTGTTCGGAGAAATTATGCCGAAAATTTATTCGGCACAGCACACTTTACCCTTTGCCCGTAAGGCGGCTCCCGTAGTAACGGTTTTGCGTACCGTATTCTGGCCCATATCCTCGTTGCTGGTCCGGTCTTCTTTTTTCATCAACCGATTTTCACAGAAGCGGAAAGTCCGGAACCTGTCGGTCAATGAACTTTCTCAGGCGCTGGAATTGACGGATATTCAGGAAACACCGGAAGAAAACAATATGCTGGAGGGAATCATCCGTTTTGGAGAAGAAACGGCGAAGGAAGTAATGACTTCCCGTCTGGATATTGTGGATTTGGAAATACATTCTACCTTTTCGGAGGTATTGAAGTGTATCAATGAAAACGGATATTCACGCATTCCGGTGTATGAAGAAACGCGTGACCATATCAAAGGAATTCTGTATATCAAGGATTTGCTTCCTTATCTGGATAAGGGTGAGGATTTCAAATGGCAGAACCTGATTCGCCCTGCCTTGTTTGTACCTGAAAATAAGATGATTGGCGATTTACTGCGTGATTTTCAGGCGAATAAGATTCATATTGCTGTAGTGGTGGATGAATTTGGAGGTACGTCGGGTATCGTGACGATGGAGGACATCATCGAGGAAATTGTCGGAGAAATCAATGATGAATACGATGAGGAAGAGCGCACGTACGTGAAACTGACGGAAAACGTGTATGTATTCGAAGGAAAAACTCTGTTGTCGGATTTTTATAAGATTATCAAAGATAGTGAGGAGGTATTTGAAAATGTTTCTGGGGATGCAGATTCACTGGCTGGCCTTTTGCTGGAGCTGAAGGGAGAGTTCCCCGCATTGCATGAGATTATCAATTACCAGAATTACCGTTTTGAAATTCTGGAGATGACTTCGCGTCGTATCCAGAAGGTGAAAGTGACCATCTTGCCTGTGGTTCAGGAAGAAGATGAGGCGAAGGAGAAATAACTATGCCGCTGCTGAAGACTTGGACGGAGGAAAATGGCCGATGGGGAATCTGGCAGGTGACGGAAACGCTGGAGGAACTTTATGCCTGTCTGTCGGACGACGTGGTGCGGCAAGAACTTGAACGTCTGAAAGCTCCTTCCCGGAAAATGGAATACCTGGCAGTACGTGTGCTACTGAAAACGATGCTGGGAAAAGAAGCACGGATTGGACATGAACCTTCCGGAAAGCCGTTTCTGACAGGAGGGGAGTATCATGTATCCATTTCTCATACGAAGGGATATGTGGCAGTCGGTTTGCATGAGTCTGCCCAGCCTGGCATTGATATTGAAGCTTATGGCGAGCGGGTACGGAAGGTAGAGTCTCGGTTTGTGAGGGAAGACGAGATGCCGGAAAGAGCACGGATGGAGTCGCGTGAAGAACTGTATCAGTTGCTCTTGCACTGGTCGGCAAAGGAAACCATGTACAAAGTGCTTGATATGGCAGAAGTGGATTTCCTGCAACACCTCAAAGTGTGCCCTTTTAAACTATCTTCCTCCGGAACGTTTACGGGTGAATCATATCGGAAAGCGGACAAGGCCCGTTTTTTGATTCATTATCTGATACATCCTGAGTTTGTCTGTACCTATTGTCTGAATACCGCTTGCAGCACAAACAATGGATGAGTTTGTTTATGAAAGAAAAAAGATGAACAAGAAATTACGTAAAACAATTCGGCTGACGGCCATTTCGTTAGGAGCGTTACTGACTGTATTCTTGTTGGCCGTAACCATCGTGGTGAATTTTATTTTTACACCGGAAAAGTTGACGCCGGTGGTGTTGAATGTAGCCAATCAGTCATTGAATGCCCGTTTGCAGATGAAAAGCGTGGAACTGACCTTCTTTTCCACCTTTCCTCGATTCGGACTGAAGGTGACGGATGGAGTATTGGTGTCCAAAGCCATTAATGACACGTTGTGGCAGAAGACCGATTCACTGGTTTCTTTCAAGAAATGTGTGGTAGTGGTGAATCCGGTGGATTATCTGCTGCATGATAAAATCAGCCTGCGCTATCTGGGACTGGAAGATGCGTCGGTATATGCTTTCAAGAATAAGGAAGGAAAAAGCAACTGGGACATCGTGAAGAGTACGGAAGAGACAGTAGAAGAGGATACCACATCGCAGAAGCCTCAGATTCAGGAAATAGACATAAACCGTGTGGCCTTGAAGCGTACGAACGTGACGTTCGACGACAGGGATACAAGAGTATACTCCCGCGTGCAGAACCTGAACATGAATCTGAAAGCTTCCTTGAAGAAAGATTATTCCATGTTGGCACTGGAGTATGACAACGAGAATTTGCTCTTCTGGCAGGACGGACAGCTATTGGTGAATCACCTGGCTGTAGGACTGAATGCGGATATGCAACTGGATCGTGTTTCCCGACGACTTACGCTGAAGGATACGGGACTGACATTAAATGGAATAGCCCTCGACTTGTCGGGTACCCTTGGGCGGGATACGATTGGCGGACCGGCTTCGGTAGATTTGACCTATAAGTTGCATGCCCCGTCGCTGGAAACCGTGTTTAATATGATTCCGGAGAGTGTGCTGAAGCGTCAGGAGCTTACTGCCAAAGGAGAGGTTACGTTAGAAGGAACCTTGAAGGGGCTTTATGGCAAACAGCGGATGCCGGAAGCTACACTTCACATGAGCATTAATCAGGCTTCGGCGAAGTATGCCGATTTACCTTATGGTATTGACGACCTGACGGCTGAATTTAGTGGGTACGTTGATTTCATGCGCCACAAGCCCTCGTATGCTGATTTGAAAATATTCCGTTTCAAGGGAGCTCACACCGATATATTAGCTGACGGAAAAGTGGAAGATTTGTTGGGCGACCCTGACATCACTTTTCATACCCGTTCGGAAATAGACCTTACGGCACTGGCCAAGACTTTCCCCTTGCAGGAAGGAGTGTCGATAGGTGGTCGGGTGGGAGCCGACTTCCGCTTGCATTGTCGCTTGTCGACTATTCAGAAGCAGGACTGGGGGCGTGTTCGTTTGAAAGGAAAGCTGGATATGCAGGACATGTTCTTGCGCGATACCAAGAAGAATTTTGAATTTACCAGCCAGGCCGCTCTCCGTTTCATTGGAGAAGACAATCTTGCCGCACAAATGAACATTCGCAAGGCTTCCTTGCGTACTGCGGCTATTTCTGCCAATCTGGATGAATTGAATGCCACCGTCCGGTCTACGAATCCGCAGGATACGACCCGTCTGATTGACGTGGAATGTAAATTGCAGATGAGTCGTCTGAAAGGAGAGATGGGTGATTCGTTGAAGGTGTTCAGTAAAAAGGCAAAGGCTTCCTTGCACCTGCAGCCGGGCAAACTGAATCCGGCCATGCCGAATATAAAGGTAGCCTTGGAGACCGATACACTCTTCTGCCGTATGGGCGGTATGAAAATGGGTATGGACAAGGGAGGCTTTAACTTGACGGCTGAAAAGGTACGCGATTCAGTATGGCTTCCCAAAGGAATTGTCGGATTCAACCGACTAACTTTAAGAACCCCTGAACTGGCTTTGCCGGTGAGAATGCGAAAAACAGCCGTAACGGTAGGCGATAGAGTTATCACTTTGAAGAATGCCAGCATGCGCATCGGACGTTCCAACTTGACGGCAAGCGGATCGGTTTACGGCTTGTATGCGGCAATGAAGAAAGGAAAAATGCTGAAGGCCAATCTGGAAATTGCTTCCCGCAACCTCGATTGCAATCAGTTGATTAATGCACTGAATTTCCCGCAGGATACACTTCAGATAGAGACCGACACGGTATCGTCGGCAGAACCGATGCAGTTGTTTGTCATTCCGAAGAATATTGATTTCGAGTTGAAGACCAACCTGAACAAGGTGACTTACGGGAATATGGTGTTTGAAAATGTGCAAGGAGCGGTAGACATTCGCAATCAGGCCGTTTATCTGAAAAAGCTGACCATGCGGGGATTGGAAGCAGACCTGGAAACCACATTGGTATACCGTGCCCGCAGAAAAACAAGAGGCTATGCCGGTTTTGATTTTCGTTTGCGCAAGGTAAATATCGGTAAGTTGGTCGATTTCATTCCTTCACTTGATACGATTGTGCCGATGCTCCGTTCCTTCAAGGGAATGGTCGATTTTGATGCTACGGCCGAGGCTGTGCTTGATTCCAACCTGAACGTGAAGATTCCAAGTCTGAAAGCGGCCATGCACATTAAAGGCGACAGTCTGGTACTGATGGATGGAGAAACCTTTGCCGAAATATCCAAGACACTGATGTTTAAGAACAAGAAACGGAACGTGTTCGACAGTATTTCGGTCAACCTGACCGTGCAGGACGGCAATGTGACGGTATACCCGTTCTTACTTCAGATAGACCGTTACAAGGCGGCTGTGGGAGGAACCCAGGGTTTGGACATGAACTTTAACTATCACATCTCAGTGCTGAAATCACCATTGCCGTTCAAGGCGGGAGTGAACATTACCGGAAACCTGGACAAGATGAAAATCCGTATCGGCAAGGCGAAGTATAAAGATGCAGTTACGCCTGTGGAAATTCGGAAAGTGGACAGCACACGTGTAAACATGGGGCAGGAGATTATTCATAGCTTTGAACGCGTAATAAGCCGTACATACAGGGGAAAACTTCCGCAAGGTGCTGAGTGAGGTAGGTTTGCATATTTATTTGAATAATTGTATATTTGCGAACGAGAGACAGAATTTATACGAGTATTAACACTATTAATTATTAAAATCTTCATTATTTATGTTTAACAAGCATCCTAAAGGTCTGATACCGGCTGCACTTTCTAACATGGGGGAGCGTTTCGGCTACTACATCATGAATGCCGTACTGGTATTGTTTCTTTGTTCTAAATTTGGTATAAGTGAGGAAAAAAGTACACTTATCTATTCATTCTTTTATGCAGGTATTTATCTGTTAAGTCTTGTGGGGGGGCTGATAGCCGACAGAAAGCAGAATTATAAAGGTACAATCATGGCCGGTCTCGTGGTCATGGCTGTTGGATATATTGCATTATCTATTCCTATTACTGCCAATGCAGGTAATACATCCTGGTTGCTTACGCTTACTTGTATTGCCTTGTTCTTTATCGCATTTGGTAATGGTCTGTTCAAGGGAAATCTTCAGGCCATTGTAGGTCAGATGTACGATGACCTTGAAGCAGAGGCTGCAAAGAAGGGGGAAAAGGAACTGATTGAAGCTAAGAGCAAGAGAGATTCCGGATTCCAGATATTTTATGTATTTATCAATATTGGTGGACTTATCGCTCCGTTTATCGCTCCTTTGTTGAGAAGCTGGTGGCTGAGTGCACACAATATGGTCTACAATGCTGGTCTTCCTGCTCTGTGCCATGAATATATAGCAAAAGGTGCAGACGGTATGTCGGCTGAGGCTATGGGTAACTTGAATCAGCTGATGTCACAGTGTGTGGGTGAAACTTCCGATATGGCTGCTTCTTGTGCACAGTATTTGCAGGTATTTAATGAAGGTATTCATTATTCATTTGTTGCATCTGTTGCCGCAATGCTTATTTCTTTGATTATCTTCTTTGTGACCAAGAGTCAGTTCCCAAATCCGGGGAAGAAGGAAGCAGCTGCTGCTGTTACTTATACAGCTGAAGAAAAGGCTGCCATGGCTAAGGAAATCAAACAGCGTCTTTACGCCTTGTTTGCAGTGCTTGGCGTGGTTATTTTCTTCTGGTTCTCATTCCATCAGAATGGTACTTCACTTTCACTCTTTGCGAGAGACTTCGTTGATACATCTACAATTGCTCCGGAAATATGGCAGGCAGTGAATCCTTTCTTTGTGATCACATTGACTCCGGTCATCATGATGATTTTCGGTTCTCTTTCAAGAAGAGGCAAGGAAATTTCTACTCCGCGTAAGATTGCCATCGGTATGTTCATCGCAGGTTTGGCTTATCTCTTCCTGTCTGTATATTCACTCATTATGGGTTATCCTTCTGCTGCAGAATATCGAGAACTTCCTATTGACCAGCAGGTAAAGGCTGGTGCCTGGGTGTTGATTGTTCTTTACTTCCTGCTTACTGTGGCCGAGTTGTTTATCTCTCCGCTTGGATTGTCATTCGTTTCGAAGGTGGCTCCAAAGCATCTTCTGGGGCTTTGCCAGGGATTGTGGCTTGGTGCAACAGCTGTAGGTAATCTTCTGTTATGGATTGGCCCTCTTATGTATAACGCCATTCCTATCGGATATTGCTGGGCTATTTTCATGATTGTATGCCTCATTTCAATGGGAGTCATGCTGTTCATGGTAAAATGGCTGGAACGTGTAGCAAAATAAATTTCTCGAAATAGAATTTACTTGTGGAATCCCTCATGCGGTTGCATGGGGGATTTTTTTTATGGGGGTAATTTTGAGAGATTCTTTATCATAATGAAAATCAACCTTAAAGATAAGAAAGTATTAAAAATGGTGTGCGATGAGCGGTAGATATTAGTTGTGCCAGCCTCAGTATCCAGATATAAGAAGAAGTTTTTTATTTATATGGAATTTTGGATAGTGTCATTTTGTACTTCCTTTTTGTTTAATATATACGATATTTTTTGAAAGGTCTGACAATATTATTATCGAATTAACTAATAAATAACTTTTAGTTATTCAGATTTTATTTTATCTAACTCAGTAAGTAACTCTTTTACTGTTGTATAAACATGATCAATATATTTTTCTGGAACCCATTTTTTATAATAACAAAAAAACAACACTCGGATTCCATGTTCATTGCAGAGTTTATATTTAAGTTCGTCTTTATTTCTTATATCATCATAATCTTTAGCAGTATATTTGAATCTATTATATTGTACATCTATTCCAAAATGTTGTGCTCCTTGACACTCTATTACTATTTTGTATTTGGGTAGAAAAAAATCAACATACATGTGACCTTTTCGTTTAAGCCATGGAAATGTCTTTTCACGTACATAGGTTATATTTCTTTTTGTAAGATTTGCTTCCAATATATTTTCTTGTTTTGAATTTCTACAAGACGGACACCCATCACCTCTTAAATGGTTAGCAACACGTTGTCTGAATAAGCCATGCTTAGGACAAATAATATCTATATACGTTCTATTATTAGCTCTATCAGGGAGACTGGGATAAGTATATTTACCTAAGTGTTTTTTTGATAAGTCTTCCAATAGTTCTTTTTTTGTTCGCCCATTCATATATGGATTAAAACATTTAGGGCATCCTTTTCCCCGCAAATGATCTTGAGGCATTTGGTAAAAATCCCCATGAATAGGACAATTTATAATTACGTTTGTGTGTTGGTTGATATAAACAACTTTATCATAATTATACTTAAAAGAATGTATTTTGTTACTCCTTTCTATAAACTCAGAAACTCCAGTTGCTCTTTTTAACCTAACTCTTTCCTTAGAACACTTAGGACATCCTCTTTTTTGCTGTTGTATTTCCATTGGATATTTTGTAAACCAACCATGAATGGGGCATCCTATTATAACAGGGGTATGTGCATTTTTGTACTCAACTTTAGAGTAATCATAATGTGAACCTATATATTCTTTAGCTCGTTCTATAAAACTTTCGGTAGTTAAAGAACAAGTTTTTATTGTCTTGTCACGTGCACATTTACTACATCCTGTTCCAAGACGAATATGAGTGTACGGATTAATTTTAAATGGACCATGTATTGGGCATGTAATAGTTATATGTGTTTTTCTATCTACATATTCCGTTTGCTCATAACTATATTTATTACCATGAACAGCTTTGGCTCTACGAATGTATTCTTCTGTTGTTATTTCCCAAGAGTACATATTGCAATTTTTTCACAAATGTAATACTAATTCTCCAAACAAGTACAAGAAGTAATATTCTCAATATATGATATCGCCTTTTGTATGAGGCAGTGAATGAGAAACTAAACTTTTTAAAGTCTCACTTATTTAACGCAGCTGAAATATTATCATAAGCTAACATTATAAACATTTTCAAATGTATTTAGAAGCGTAGAACAACCAAAAACAACCAGAAATACTCAAGCGTAAATCTTTATCTATCAGCATATTCTAAAAATTAACACTTTTCGGCTGCTTTTTGATGCTTCCCAAATTTCCACATATTTTTGAGACGTATTTCTGACGTGGAGAATTTGTGGAGCTTGTTTTTTGTCACATCATGCAGACAGTTCACAAGGGTTTACAACCGTTTACGACAAGCGACAGCAACCGTTCCTTCTTGCAGCGATGGTAACATCGTGCAGAAAGGCGACAACGGTTGACTTCCGTTTACTTCCATTCACCATTTCAGGGATACACGATTAAAGGAATGAACCAGTAAACGATAAAGCAGCATGAAAACAACCAGAAAATGCAGTTTTTGCGGCAAGTCATTTGTAACCCGGAGCGGGGTACAGAAATATTGCAGCGAGGCTTGTCAGGCGGAAGCCAAACGAGCCAGAACGGAACAGAAAAACAATCTTTTCAAAGTCGCCCAACCCTTGATGGAGATACAGCATCAGGAGTATCTCACCTTTTCCAAAGCAGCCACGCTCATGGGCTGTTCCCGGCAGTATGTTTACAAACTTGTAGCCCTCGGCAAGCTGAAAGCCTCACGCATCAGCAACCGCATGGCATTCATCCGCAAGGCAGACATCGAGCGGATGCTGGAGGGCAACCCTTACCATCGTGTCCTGCCCGGCTGCACTTCCACACCGAAAAAAGCCGCTTCATCTTCTTTGCCTGCCAAAAGAGAAAAGAGGGAAAAGGATATAGATGAAGTAATGGACTTCTATTCAGGTGAGAATGTGATGTCGCTCTTCAAGGTCAAGCAGTCGTGGCTCTATACCACCGCCAAGCGTAACCGCATCCCCATCTGCCGCATCGCTGGGAAGAACTATTACAGCAAGAAGCATGTTGACGAGTTTTTCGGTGTGGCTGTAGATACAAGCAATATCACTGACTGGCTCCTGATTGAAGAAGCGGAAGAACTGTTCGGCATGAAGCCGACCGCACTCCGGGCATACGCCCACCGCCACAAGATACCGACCAAAAGAGAATACGGGCGCACCTACTACTCCAAATCCCATTTGGATGAACTCCGCAGGACAGACCTCATAAACGATGAACGCTACTACACCGTGGAACAAGTCCGGCAGATTTACGGGCTTTCCTCAGCCAACATCAGCCATATCGTCAAGGTGAAGCGCATCGAAAAGATAAAGGTCGGAGTGAAAAACCTGCTTTTGCGCTCCGATGTGGAGCGTGTCATGGCTGAAAGGGAGAAACAACCGTGAGCAACCGACATTTCCGGAAAATTATTTCAAAATGATTGCCGTGGAGGTATTCACGGTTGTTTCACGTTGTTCCTTTGTCACCGTAAACACGGGGACACCTCCGAAAATGTACAACCAGTTAAAACAACATCATTATGAGCAAATGCAAGACAGTTACCTTGCGCAAGCGCAAGATTAAGAACGGTACACAGTATTCGCTGTGTCTGGACTATTATCCCGGCTATCGTGACAACACCACCATGAAAGTGATTACACGTGAAGCTCTGGGAATTTACATTTTCGCCAAACCCGCCAATCAGCAGGAGCGTGACTTCAACGCACGCATGATGAAAAAGGCGGAGATACTTCGCAACAGGCGTTACGAAGCCATCTTCAACGAAAATAACGGCTTCTTTGACAAAGCCAGGATGAAAGGGGATTTCCTCGCCTACTTCAAGGAGCTGGCAGAGAGGAAGAATATCAAGTGGTGTTTGGAGTGGGCGAACCTCGTCTCTACCGATGAAATGACAGCATTATAAACGTTTTGGCACATCCCTAAAAAAAGTTTCGGAATAGAGTTTTAATCGTTTGAAAAAGGAGGAAATATGAAAAACTTGATTATTAAGATTCTGGAGTGCATCATGCTGCTCCTCAGAGCCAAGAGAAGAAAGAATGAGAGAGATTAACCTGATTGTAGTCCACTGTTCCGCCACACGTGCGGACAGGGACTTTACTGAAAACGACTTGGAGGTGTGTCATCGGCATCGCGGATTCAATGGGGCGGGTTATCATTTCTATATCCGCAAGAATGGGGATATTAAGAATACGCGCCCCCTAGAGAAGCCGGGAGCACATGCGCTGGGCTACAATGCACACAGCATCGGTATTTGTTATGAAGGCGGACTGGATGTCCGTTATCGTCCCGCAGATACGCGTACCGAATGGCAGAAACACTCTTTGAGGGTGCTTACCCGAACGTTGTTGATGGATTATCCCGGCTGCCGGGTGTGCGGACATCGGGATTTGAGCCCCGATCTGAATGGAAACGGAGAGATTGAACCCGAAGAATGGATTAAGGCATGTCCGT
>OGXG01001346.1_pt1 | contig 12446 bp, 13 predicted proteins | sample 1576251 | NCBI WGS metagenome assembly OGXG01 (sample SAMEA3541533, study PRJEB24748) | human gut metagenome | biome: human gut; feature: human-associated habitat; material: faeces | place: China | collected 2012
GATTTTCTCAGGCATCTTTAATCTAGGTATTGGATTAGGGTCTTTTATCGGAGGACAAACCATTAATTGGATTAACATTCAATCCATCGGATATGTTGCAGGTATAATCAGTATACTTGGTATAATCTTTTATATAAGCCGACGCTAATATATGATAAAATAAATGAGTTGGAGGCATTTATGGAATATAAAAATGACAATAAATTTTATTTTGAAATTGAAAAAAGAATTCCTGGCCATTTAGGAAGAGCCGGAATTATACATACACCTCATGGAGATATTAAAACGCCGGCATTTATGTGCGTGGGAACACATGGTGAAGTTCGTTTTGTTTCTATGGAAGAATTAAAGAGCATTCATGCTCAAGCCATGTTAAGTAATGGATATCATTTACGAAACATTTCCCCAGAAATTGCCGCTAATGGAGGCTTATCTGCATGGTCAAAATGGGATGGTCCAACCTTAACGGATTCTGGTGGATTTCAAGTCATGTCTTTAGGTTCAGGTTGTGGAAAAGTTGTCAGCATGAAACGTGAAGACAATATGAAAAATACTGACGAATGACTGCATTCCACAATCTTTCTTCTTCTCCCATACCTGAACCAAACACCTCTAAGTCTTCATGCTTATGCGCAAGCACTTCAGATGTTTCTTTACCCAACAATATATCGATAATATAATCTTGCTTAAAGTTTTCTTTTACGGCAATGATTGCTTCAATCACTGTACACAACGAATCCTGAGCCTCCACTTGTTTCTTTGGATTTAAACAGTTATCACAATTACCACAATTATCTTCCGTATATTCCTCTCCAAAATAATGCAACAAAATTTTTCTTCTACACACTGAAGATTCTGCGTAAGCTGCTGTTTCCTGCAATAGCTGACGTCCGATTTCCTGCTCTGAAATAGGCTTTCCCTGCATAAATTTCTCCAGTTTCTGCAGGTCCTTATTGGAATAGAATGTAATGCACTGTCCTTCTCCACCGTCACGTCCTGCACGTCCGGTTTCCTGATAATACCCTTCCAAACTCTTAGGTACATCATAATGAATCACAAAGCGTACATCCGGTTTATCAATACCCATTCCAAACGCAATCGTAGCTACAATCACATCAATATCTTCCTTCAGGAAAGCATCCTGATTTCCATTACGGGTAGCAGAATCCATTCCTGCATGATAAGCGCGGGCCTTGATACCATTTGCCAGCAATATTTCAGTCAGCTCTTCCACCTTCTTACGGCTCAAGCAATAGATAATACCTGACTTGCCTTCGTTCTGCTTGATGAACTTGATAATATCCTTATCCACATTAGCAGTCTTGGCACGTACTTCATAATAAAGATTCGGACGATTAAAAGACGAACGGAATTCCGTTGCATCCATCATTCCCAAATTCTTTTGGATGTCCATCTTTACCTTTGGAGTAGCTGTTGCCGTCAAAGCAATTACCGGAGCTTTCCCAATTTCATTGATTATCGGACGAATCCGGCGATACTCCGGTCGGAAGTCATGCCCCCATTCCGAAATACAATGTGCCTCATCCACCGCATAAAATGAAATCTTCACGTGTCTCAGAAAATCTACATTCTCCTCTTTCGTCAAAGATTCAGGAGCTACATAAAGCAACTTTGTCTTTCCGGCCATGATGTCGGCTTTCACCTGATCAGTAGCCGATTTTGTCAATGAGGAATTAATAAAATGAGCAATGCCATCTTCCTCACTAAAATTACGCATAGCATCCACCTGATTCTTCATCAGGGCAATGAGCGGTGAAATCACAATAGCAGTTCCATCCATCAACAGAGAAGGAAGCTGATAGCATAATGACTTTCCACCTCCTGTAGGCATTAACACAAACGTATCCTTTCCTGATAATAAGTTTCGAATAATCGCCTCCTGGTTTCCTTTAAAAGTATCGAATCCAAAATACTTTTTAAGAGCTGCTACTAAATTGATATTTTCCGCCATTGTTCTTGGATTTAGATTTTCATTGATTGTAGAAATTTTGTTTCCGCATGTAACAAAGTTATAAACAACTTTTCATATTACACAAATATTTCAGGGAATATTTCATCGGAAGCTTTTATTTTCTCACTAAAAAACCTTTACATTATGCCATTTGCAAACGGGAAACATTTGCCTTTCCCATTTGTTGCTTGGCGTAATCCAATGTCACCACAAAACGTTCGGTCTGTTGTGACGGAATCTCAAACATGACATCATTCATTATAGTTTCCACAATAGAACGCAAACCACGAGCGCCCAATTTGTACTCTATCGCCTTGTCGACAATATACTCAAACACCTCCGGTTCAAATTCCAGTTTCACCCCATCCATCTCAAACAATTTTACATACTGCTTGATAATTGAATTTTTGGGTTCTGTAAGAATATTGCGCAATGCCGTGCGATCCAATGGGTTCAAATAGGTGAGTACCGGCAAACGGCCAATGATTTCCGGTATCAATCCGAATGATTTCAAGTCCTGAGGAGCAATGTACTGCATCAAATTTCCCCGGTCTATTTTCACCGCTTCCTTCGCTGCACTATATCCCACCACATTGGTATTCAGTCGTTGAGCGATTTTTCGTTCAATACCGTCAAAAGCACCACCGCAAATAAACAGGATATTCTTAGTATTGACCGGAATCATCTTCTGGTCCGGATGTTTACGTCCTCCCTGAGGGGGAACATTCACCACAGAACCTTCCAGCAGCTTCAACAAGCCTTGCTGTACACCCTCTCCACTTACATCACGCGTAATGGAAGGGTTATCTCCTTTCCGGGCAATTTTATCAATTTCGTCAATGAAAACGATACCCCGTTCTGCTTCCTCCACATTATAGTCAGCCACCTGAAGCAAGCGGGTCAGAATACTTTCAATATCTTCTCCCACATATCCTGCTTCGGTCAGAACAGTCGCATCTACAATGGTAAAAGGCACATGGAGCAACTTAGCAATAGTACGAGCCAATAATGTCTTACCTGTTCCAGTACTTCCCACCATAATGATGTTCGACTTTTCAATCTCCACATCATTCTTATCCTTAGGCTGAAGCAAACGTTTGTAATGATTATACACCGCTACAGCCAAATAGCGTTTTGCATCATCCTGACCAATCACATACTGGTCCAGGAATTCTTTGATATCCTTCGGCTTAGGGAGCTCAGACAAATTCAGGTCTGTAGGTCCCTGCCCTTGATGATGCATCGCTTCTTTCACGATTTCATGTGCCTGTTCTGCACAACTGTCACAGATACATCCATTCACTCCTGTAATCAGGAAGCCCACTTCGTCTTCTGTGCGACCGCAAAAGCTACATCTTCTTTTCGAGTTTCTTGAAGTCCTTTTTTCTTCCAAAGCCTATCTAGTTTTTAAGTAAATCACAGTGTTACAATGAAGGTTTACGAGATAGCACTTCATCAATCATACCATACTCTTTAGCCTCGGATGCTGTCATCCAATAATCACGGTCAGAATCTGCCCAAACCTTATCAAAATCCGTATGAGAGTGATCTGCAATGATTGTATACAGTTCTTTCTTCAGTTTCTGAATTTCACGAGCAGTAATTTCAATATCTGAAGCCTGACCTTGCGCTCCTCCCATCGGCTGATGAATCATCACGCGCGAATGAGTCAAAGCAGAACGTTTTCCTTCTTTTCCAGCTACCAACAATACGGCTGCCATAGAAGCTGCCATACCTGTACAAATTGTAGCCACATCGCTACTGATAAACTGCATGGTATCGTAAATACCTAAACCTGCATACACAGAACCACCTGGGGAGTTGATATAAATAGAAATATCTTTACCCGAATCCACTGAATCCAGATACAAAAGCTGAGCCTGCAAAGTATTGGCTGTATAATCGTCAATCTGGGTTCCGAGGAAAATGATACGATCCATCATCAAACGAGAAAAGACATCCAACTGCGTCACATTCAATTGACGTTCTTCCAAAATATACGGATTCAAGTATCCTGCTTGCGACTTGATGACATCATCAAGTACCATACTGTTCATTCCGAGATGCTTGGTAGCATATTTTCTAAAATCGTCCATCATAATCCTTATATTAATTCTACAATATAAAAGAGGCTTTTAACCCCCTTTCTTCTGAAAAAACAAAAGTACAAAACACTTCTATCTTACAGAAGAAGTCAAGTTAAAAGCCTCCTTTTTTAGAATATTTTAGCAATCAATTTTGAGAGCCAAATTGCTTATTGAAACATTTTGTTGAATTCTTCTGCAGAAACAGCTTTGTGATTCAATGTTACCTGACCTTTCAAGATTTCAGACAACTTAGATTCAACAACGCGGTTTACCAGAGCTTCTACACTTTCACGTTTCTTCAACATTTCTTTTGAATAGTTTTCCAACAATTCATCAGGAACGTTAATCATACCATACTGAGCAAACTGTGCACGAGTAGCTTCCTTAGCCATGTTAGTGATGTCAGTTTGTTCTACCTTAATATCGTTAGCAGCTACCAGTTTTTCTTTGATCAGGTGCCAAGTCAGTTCTTCCAAGCTCTTTTCGTAGTTTTCAGAAACGAACTCTTCACCTTTTTCCTTGTTGTTTTCCAACATGATACGTTTCATCAGTTCATCAGCAAACTGCAGTTTACCAACCTTTTCTGACAAGTAAGTACGTACATCCAGCAAGAACTTATAGTCGCTGTCAGCTTCAAACTGTTTTGCAATTGTTTCCTTAATCTGAGCACGGAATTCTTCTTCGCTGTGAGCCTTTCCTTCACCCAATACCTGGTCAAACAGTTCCTGAGTTAAGTCACCCGGAATCATACGAGTGATTTCTTCAATCTGGAAGCTGAAGTTACCTTTGTAATTAGCTACTTCTTCTTTCTTCACTTTCAACAGAGAAGCCAACTCAGCTTCATTGTTATCGAAAGCAACTGACGGGTTAAATACCAATACAGTATTTACCTTTGCATCGTTGAAGATAGCTTTCTGGTCATCGTTCTTCATGTATGAAGGCATCATTACTGCACCTTCTACCTGCACACCACCTTCTTTTGTATTGCCGTTTTCATCCAACTCAGCCAACAGACCTTTCAGCATATCCTTATCCTGATAGTCTTCAACCTTGTCATACTTAGCAGTACGCTGTCTGTACATATTTACCTGCTGATCTACCATTTCATCTGTTACGTTAATATCATAGTAGTCAACAGTATCATTATTAGACAATTCTACATTGAACTCAGGAGCCAATGCAATATCGAAAGAGAATTCAAAATTCTCATCAGTTTCAAAGTTTGCGTTATTTTCTTTCGGCAGAGGAGTACCCAACATGTTAACTTTGTTTTCACGGATATACTCACCTACTTTTTCCTGCAACAGTTTGTCAACTTCTTCCAGCAATACAGAAGTTCCATACTGTTTTTTAATCAATCCCATAGGAACCATTCCCTTACGGAATCCAGGCATATTTACTCTCTGACGAAGAGTTTTCAGTGCTTTTTCAACTTTTTCCTGATAATCAGCTTTTTCAATCTGAACAGTAAGCACAGCGCTTACGTTGTCTACATTTTGCAATGAAATATTCATTTTCGACTTATTTATTTAATTATTAATTATTTCTCGTATTTACCAAAAGAGGTTGCAAAAATAATGTTTAATCTTTCAATAACCAAACTGACAAGCTAAAAAATCTTTACGGCTTCTGAATCCTTGTCAACCAACCAAATAAAAAACGGCAGAAAGCATATCCACCTTCTGCCGTTCCTTATTATCTCAACCTGAGTCTTATCAATATCAAACTTTACGAGCCTTGCTATTTTCCTCTTTCTTCACCTTCTGCAGCAAATCTGAAGCAAATATAAAGTTATTCAACCGCTCGTTCGTGGCATTGAATACCTCGTCTTTTGTTCCTTCCCATTCCTTATGACCCTGGTAAATATACAATATGCTTTCACCAATACCCATCACAGAGTTCATATCGTGCGTATTAATGATTGTCGTCATATTATATTCTTTGGTAATATCATGAATCAAATCATCAATCACCAACGAGGTTTTAGGGTCAAGCCCAGAATTAGGCTCGTCACAGAACAAGTATTTTGGCTGCAAAGCAATGGCACGTGCAATAGCCACACGCTTCTGCATACCCCCACTGATTTCTCCAGGATATTTAGACTGCGCATCAATCAAGTTCACACGATCCAGACAAAACTGTGCCCGCTTCACCCGGTCACGGTAAGTATCATTAGAAAACATATCCAGTGGGAACATCACATTTTCCAGCACAGAAAGTGAGTCGAACAATGCAGCACTTTGAAAAATCATGCCCATTTCACGTCTCAGTGCTTTCTTTTCTTTCTTTCCCATGTCCAACAAGTTACGTCCGTCATACAGAATCTCCCCGCACTCCGGAGTAAGCAGCCCTACGATACATTTCATCAGTACCGTCTTACCGGAACCACTCTGTCCGATAATCAAGTTGGTTTTCCCGTTGTCAAACGAAAAATTAATATCTTCAAGAACTGTACGTCCTTCAAATGACTTGCATATAGAATTTAGCTGTATCATCCCATCAACAATTGTGTAAGTATCAAATCTGAAAACAAAATCAAGACACTGCTTGAAACTACAGAGTCCGTACTGGCCTTACCGACCGCAATAGAACCTCCTTCTACCGTATATCCAAAATAAGCAGACACACTGGCTATGATAAAGGCAAAAAATAAGGATTTAATAAAGCTACACCAGATATACCATTCCACAAAGCAATACTGTAAACCATATTCCAAATCCGTCGCATTCATGATACCGGCAAACCAGGCTGTACAGAAAGCACCTATCACTCCCGCAAAAATACTGAAAATCACCAGAAAAGGAATCATAGTCATCAATCCCAGAATCTTTGGAAGAATCAGATAAGAGGCTGAGTTTACTCCCATAATTTCCAGTGCATCAATCTGCTGCGTCACCCGCATCGTACCAATCTCCGAAGCAATGTTCGACCCGACTTTTCCCGCTAAAATCAAACACATGATAGAAGATGAGAATTCCAGCAGCAAGATTTCACGAGTGGTATATCCCACCACGAAACGCGGCATCCAAGGACTTTCAATATTCAATTTAATCTGAATACAAATTACAGCACCAATAAAAAAAGAAATCAGCAACACAATACCAATCGAATTGATACCCAATTGTACCATTTCATTCAGGTACTGCTTAAAATACATCCGGAAACGCTCCGGACGGGAAAATACACGCCCCATCAACATGAGGTATTTTCCAAGGTTTGTAACAGGCTTTATCATATTATTACAATCATGTTTGACACAAAAGTAGTGCTTTTTAGCTATATTATAATAAAAGACAGGAGGATTTTCGAATTAAGAACCACAGAAGCCAAGATTTTTACTACTTTTGCACGACTGAACAGCTAACAAAAGGACAATGGCAGCACAAGAAAATCAAGAATCTACGACCGAAAAGTTTGAATTACCTTCAGACGGCAGAATGGTGCTACGAACCGAGAACCTGGTCAAAAAATACGGAAAACGAACAGTGGTGAGTCATGTTTCCATCAATGTGAAACAGGGGGAAATTGTAGGACTGCTCGGCCCTAACGGTGCGGGTAAGACCACCTCTTTCTATATGACTACCGGATTGATTGTCCCCAATGAAGGACATATTTATCTAAATGATAAAGACATAACTTCCTATCCTGTTTACAAACGAGCCCAAAATGGCATCGGTTACCTGGCACAGGAAGCTTCTGTGTTCCGCAAAATGAGCGTGGAAGACAACATTGCTTCTGTATTGGAGTTAACCAATAAGTCACCGGAATACCAGAAAGAGAAACTGGAAAGTCTGATTGCCGAGTTCCGCCTACAGAAAGTACGCAAGAACTTAGGAGACCAACTTTCTGGAGGTGAACGCCGCCGTACGGAAATTGCCCGCTGTCTGGCAATCGACCCCAAATTTATCATGCTTGACGAACCGTTTGCCGGAGTAGACCCGATTGCCGTGGAAGACATCCAGCACATCGTCTGGAAACTGAAAGACAAAAACATCGGTATTCTGATTACAGACCATAACGTGCAGGAAACACTTAGCATCACTGACCGTGCTTACCTGCTGTTTGAAGGAAAAATCCTCTTCCAGGGAACTCCGGAAGAACTGGCTGAAAACAAGATTGTCCGCGAAAAATACCTGAGTAACAGTTTCGTACTGCGAAGAAAGGATTTCCAGTTGAAAGAAATCAAAGAGTAAAGATTTCACATAACATAACAGGCAGCAAAGCACCACATTTGTTGTACTTGCTGCCTGCTTCCTTATTACAAACATCGAACCATGACTACTATTTATTAGTGGATGTCCATCCACTTCCCGTTTTTAATCGGAAAAAATGTTTTTTGCTTGCATCCAAATATACTCCTCCGTTTGTAGAATAATCAGAGGGAAATCAATGTTGTCCTAAACGATTTATAGGTACGATGAATATGAGGTTGTCTCATTTTGAGACAGCCTCTCTTTACTTCCTTTTTTTGTTTTTATCGAAAAACGTTTAGGACAACATTGATCTAAAACAAAAAACAAAAAGAAAACAAAACTATATTAACATAATTTATATTTTAAGACATAAATAGTACAAAGTATTTTCTTTTAAAAAAATCAAAACCAAATAGTTCTTTCAGAAAAATAAATACCTTTGCAAATAATACGAATTTTAACAATATAATAAGGTATGCTAAGTTCAGTAGAAGAAGGTCTGGAAGATATCCGTCAAGGAAAAATCATTATTGTCATTGACGATGAAAATAGAGAGAACGAAGGAGATTTTATCATTGCAGGAGAAAAAATAACTCCTGAAAAAGTCAATTTTATGATTACGCATGGGAAAGGACTATTATGTGTTCCTATTCCTAAGGCACGATGTGCGGAGCTTAAACTAGCCCCAATGGCAACGGATAACACTTCACTTTTAGGAACACCTTTTACTATGTCTGTAGATTTAAAAGGATACGGATGTACAACCGGAGTTTCTGCATTTGACCGAGCTAAGACTATCCATGCTCTTGTATGCGGCAATATTGCTCCAGAAGAACTCGCACGCCCAGGACACATATTCCCATTATATGGTGCAACAAATGGAGTTTTAGAAAGAGATGGACATACAGAAGCTCTGTTAGACTTGACAAGACTGGCAGGTCTAAAACCTGGAGGAGCACTCATTGAAATTCTAAATGAAGATGGAACAATGGCACGTCTACCACAACTAGAGAAAATTGCACAAAAATTCCAACTCAAAATTATTTCAATTAAAAGTATTCAGGAATATCGTATCAAGAATAACCTATAACTACGAGTATCATGGCACTAAATCAAAGAAGACTGAAAATATTGAATCTTATCCGAGAAGACGGACATGCAAAAGTACAGGACTTGAGCAAGATATTTAAAGTAACTGATGTCACTATCAGACAGGATTTAGAAGAATTAGAGAAAATGGGATACATAGAAAGAGAGCATGGAGGTGCTCTCTTAAAAGACGTAAGCTCATTTGCCAGAACTGGTCAGTTATTCAACCAGAAAAATATCGAAGAAAAAAGAGAAATTGCTAAGAAAGCAATTAATTTTATAAATGAAGGCGATTGTATCATCCTTGATTCAGGTTCAACAACAACTGAGATAGCCAAACTGCTGGTTTCGTTTAAAAACCTGACAATAATAACTAATGCACTTAATATTGCTCTGATATTAGGTGAGAACCCAAATATCAGTCTGATAGTTACAGGTGGAGAATTTAAAGCTCCCACATTGTCATTAACAGGGGAAATGGCTGCACAACCATTCAATAATTTACATGCCAACAAATTATTCTTAGCTACAGCTGGAATCTCTGCTAAAATGCAACTTACATACCCAAGCTTAAGCGACTTAGTTGTAAAATCGGCTATGATAAAATCATCTGATGAAGTGTTCCTTGTAGCAGATTCTTCGAAAATAGGAAATACATCTTTTGCAAGTTTAGGTAGTATTTCTTTAATAAAGGCATTAATTACAGATAACAAAATATCATACGAAGATATTAAAAAGATAGAAGAACAAAACGTAAAAATTATCTTCTAAAAACAAAATATAAAAAGAAGTTCTTAATAATGGGAACTGGTGTAATTAAATAAAAAGAAGTGGAGCATACAGGACTCGAACCTGCCACCTTTTGACTGCCAGTCAAACGCTCTAGCCAGATGAGCTAATGCCCCTTATTATTTGAAGACAAAGATATAACAAGATTTCGGAAACTAAAATATTTTATGTCCCTTATATTATAAAAAACTATTTTCAGTTAACTATAAAGACACCACCATGAAAATAAGAATACGCTTGGCGACACTTTCCGATTTAAATAAACTTATGGGTATTTTTGATACCGCGCGACGCTTTATGCAATCTACTGGAAATGCCAACCAGTGGATCAATGGATATCCACAACGTGAATTAATAATGCACGAAATCAATTCAGGGCATTGCTACGTTTGCATAAATGAACAAGAATCTGTCGCAGGAACATTCTGTTTTATCCAAGGACCCGATCCGACATACTCCCGCATAGACGAAGGAGATTGGCTGGATAATGATCCTTATTGGGTTATCCACCGTATTGCCTCAGATGGTAGCTGTCGAGGTATATTCGAAGCATGCATAAACTGGTGTGAGAAACAAACTCCCAATCTTAGAGTTGACACGCATGCGGATAATAAAATAATGCAAAACCTTTTAGAGAAGCATGGTTTCATACGCTGCGGAATAATCTATGTAGCAAACGGAACACCTCGTATTGCCTATCAAAGACACAACACCTCCCACTCCTGATCAAGCTATCTTATAACAGTTTTCTTTCGGCGAACAACTTCCATAATGGTGCAGCCATAAGTGCCTGACGAATCTCATCATTCAGCAGTAATGCACGGACTTCATCTGTAGAAAGTAAATGAATGCTTATATCTTCAGTGGGCTCAAGGTGCTGAGTCGAAATACGTTTAACTCCTTCAGCCAAAAAACAATGGCAAACATTATTCATTGTACTAGTATTGGCAGAGAGTGTCATAAAATGCTTCCATTCACCTCCTGCGTACCCCGTTTCTTCATATAACTCCCTTTTTGCTGATTCCAAAGGTTCTTCTCTCTTCTCACATACGCCAGCACAAATTTCATATCCGGTCCATTGAAGCCCATGCCGGTACTGACGTTCCATTAAAAACTTACCTTCTGCCGTAATGGCAATCACATTCACCCAATCAGGATATTCCAATACATAATACTCATCATTTTCTACTCCGTTAGGCAATCGGACACAATCACGACGTGCCGTCAACCACGGACGTTGAATGAGATATTCGCTATGGAGAACTTCCCATTTTCTATCATTATTTTCCATACTATTTCATTTCTAAATGTAAAACCGGATATGGCTTCCCTGCTGCATCAAATGCATCACGAGAAACAATCTTAAAACCCTTATGTTGATAAAATCTAGAAGCTATTGTATTTTGCTCGTTTACATCAATTTTATAAATACCTTTTTCTTTTATGGCAAAATCAATTAACCGACTTCCCAATCCCTTCCCTTGTTCTTGTGGAGCAACAAAAAGCATCTCAATCATCTCATTACTTAACCCCATAAAAGCCATTATTCTCCTTTCCCGATTACGAAAACAATATAAATCTACTCCCGGAAGATAAATCATCCGAACTAAAGGTTTATAATACTGTATATCCTCTTCAGAAAGAAAATGATGTGTACTTCGGACAGCTTCCTCCCAAACACATAGCAATTCGTCGTAATCTGTCTCAGAAGGCTGACATATCAAGGGTTTTCTCATTAGAAAATTTGACATCTTTACTCCATTTACCACCACAGTCTGTTCCCGTTCTATAGAAAATCCCTGAGATAAGAAAAAAGGTAATGCAGTAATGCTAACTTCCGAATAGATATCAGAAGCCTGAAAACGCATTACCCAATCCTCCAAGGCATGAAGCATGAAGGAAGCAACGCCTTTCTTCTGATATCCGGGGCGCACAAACATACTATGCAGATATCCGTCAGGATTAATCGATGCAAAACCAGCCAATTCACCTGAAGTTTGATTAACTGCTGCTATAAAATGTAAATCTCCCGATAGAAGTTGCTGCCAACGTGCAGGAGTTGCACGTGCTATCCATGCATCTAGTTGAACAGCTGAATAATCCTTAGCACAAGTTTCACGCACGGATTCTTCAAATACGCCAAACAGCTTTTCTGCGGTAACTGAAGTTATAAGAATATAATCGGTCATAATCGTAATTCAATTTACTTCTACAAATGCAAAAATAAAAGCTTTTTAAAATAGAAACGCTATTGCCACAAAATGAAGTCATCTAAACTAATGAATTCTTAACATTTTCTTAGGAGCAGAACGACAA
>OGXG01001350.1_pt1 | contig 12411 bp, 5 predicted proteins | sample 1576251 | NCBI WGS metagenome assembly OGXG01 (sample SAMEA3541533, study PRJEB24748) | human gut metagenome | biome: human gut; feature: human-associated habitat; material: faeces | place: China | collected 2012
CGGACCAACCTGCATCTTTGTCTTTTCATCAATACCGCCGTTGATAGCGTAGAGAAGACACTTAGCAAGGTTAGCTCTTGCGCCGAAGAACTGGATTTCCTTACCTGTCTGTGTTGCGGATACGCAGCAGCAGATTGAGTAATCATCGCCCCATACAGGACGCATTACATCATCGTTCTCGTACTGAATTGAGCTTGTTGTAACTGAAATATGAGCAGCATACTTCTTGAAGTTCTCCGGAAGTCTTGAAGAATAAAGAACTGTGAGGTTTGGCTCAGGTGAAGGTCCCATATTCTCAAGTGTGTGGAGGAAACGGTAGTCGTTCTTTGTAACCATTGAACGGCCGTCAATGCCAAGACCTGCAACCTCGAGTGTAGCCCATACAGGGTCGCCCGAGAAGAGCTGGTTGTAAGACTCAATTCTTGCAAACTTAACCATACGGCACTTCATAACAAAGTGGTCAACGAGTTCCTGAGCCTGTGATTCTGTAAGTGTACCGTTCTCAAGGTCACGCTCGATGTAGATGTCGAGGAATGTTGATACACGACCAACGCTCATTGCAGCACCGTTCTGAGTCTTGATAGCAGCAAGATAGCCGAAGTAGAGCCACTGAACTGCCTCTGCAGCGTTCTTAGCAGGCTGTGAAATATCAAAGCCGTAAGAAAGTGCCATTTCCTTCATATCGTTAAGAGCACGAATCTGATCGGCGATTTCTTCACGAAGCTGGAAGTCGCCTCTTCTCATACCCTGACGGTTTGTTTCTGCAAAGTCCTCTTTCTTGCCTTCGATAAGACGGTCAATACCGTAAAGAGCAACTCTTCTGTAGTCACCAACGATTCTGCCTCTGCCGTATGTGTCGGGAAGACCTGTAAGAATCTTGTTGTGACGGGCAAGCTTCATCTCGGGAGTATAGATATCGAATACACCCTGGTTGTGAGTCTTGTGATATTTTGTAAAGATTTCGTGGAGTTTAGGGCTTGGAGTGTAGCCATACATCTGGCATGACTGCTCAGCCATTTTGATACCGCCGTAAGGCATAAATGCACGCTTGAGAGGCTTGTCTGTCTGAAGACCCACAACCTTTTCAAGGTCTTTATCAAGATATGCAGCGCCGTAAGCTGTGATGCCGCTTACAACCTCAGTTTCCATATCAAGAACGCCGCCCTTGGCTCTTTCTTCCTTCTGGAGTTCCTTGAGCTCGCCCCAGAGCTTGTCTGTAGCTTCTGTAGGACCTTCAAGGAAAGACTGGTCGCCGTCATAAGGTGTGTAGTTTTTCTGAATGAAGTCTCTGACATCAATGTCGGACTCCCATTTGCCACCTGCAAAATTTGTCCATTCTTCTCTCATTACTGTAAAACCTCCGATAATGATAATTAATACTGAATTTTGTATATGACACAAAAAAATGCCGACTCAATTCCAAGCAGACGCCCGGTAAGGTCAGCTCCTTGAAAAAATCGTCATACATCCTTGTATTCTGTCATTTATTCACTTTTATAATCATATAACCAACACCATTAAAATAACACTTTTTAAGGGCGTTGTCAAGCATTTTGAGATACTTTTTACACCACTTTTTCACACTCAAAGCACTATGGTAAATGAGTACAATTTTAGGGTATGAGGAACATTATTTTCAGCAGATTTTTTCCTGTATTTGTGCGGAATATTTTGTCATATGCCTGCTCTGCTGCACTGCGGCTTGAATCGTCCTCATAAAGGTTCACAAGGAAGTCAGCCTCTACCAAAATTCGGTACGGCAAAGTATCAATATTTCCATAGGTGTGATGGTGTCCCACAAGGTAACAAACTTTGTCAATAAATGTTTTTTCGTAGCCGAGAGCAGCAAGCAACTTTTCAGCCTCGTGAGGACCTTCAAGTTCCTGATACTTTCCTGCAGACGAATTGTACTTTTCTTCGCTCACCTTTATGCCGATGTCGTGAACGATTGCGGAGATTTCAAGAAGCTCCTGATCGTCGGGCAAAAGATTTTCACTTTCACCGATTGTCTTTGCGAATGAATAAACCTTGAGAAAATGGTGAATTCTTTTCTTGTCACTTCCAAAATATTCAATCATAGCAGTTATAACCCTGTCGGTTTTCATATTATCACTCCTTACGGCGAGCCGCCGTACCCTATTCGTGTAGATAGTTTTTTGTTTGTGCAATTCTGTAGGGGTAGCCTTGCGACCGCCGCCTGTGGCGGATAAAGGGAGCAAAGCGCTGTCTGAAATAACGAGCAAAAGGCAGTACATTTATGTACAACGCATTGCGGCTATATTTCAGACGGGAGAACACGGTTCGCCGCTACATTATAACAATTACATTGTGGCATTTATAAAATATGTTTTACATATAATTTGTGCGATCACTTGCGGGTGTCCGATGAACGCCCCTACAGAATAACAACAACTTTGCAACATTTATCGGATTTTGTTGCAAACACTATATATTTTTTCTACCCTTGCTTACGGGCGGATTTTATTCTCTGCTACCGATTATAAATTATAATAAAAAAGGGCTGTAAAAACAACCCTTTTGTAAATTTAAAAATCTAAAATTTTAAAGCGAGATTTTCATATCGCCAAGTGAATATGCAGCGTCGTTTTGTGTATCGTTTTTGATATACCAATACACCTTTGTAACAACAGGATCGCTGTCGGTGCAACCTTCAACCTTCATATTCGTAACAATCGGAATATACGAGCTTTTAACCGGTTTTTTACTTACGGTAAGATTGCATTTTGCCGTTATTTTATCACCGTACGCACCCGTAGATGTAACAGTAACAGTAGTCGTGCCTGCCTTATTGGCAGTAACCTTACCGTCATTCGTAACTGTTGCGACATTGGGGTTTGACGATGTGTAAGTCACCGTACCCTGTGCCTTTGCGCTTAAATCAAATTTCTCACCTACTACAGCTTCTGCTTTAGAATAAAAACTTGAAATTCCGGCAGACTGAGATGACTGTTTCATAGCTGTAGATTTATTATCTGCTTTAAAAACATAAGTATTATTCTGATCTGTAATTTCTAAATCATAACCGAACCACTTTTTAGGATCTCTAATCCAGAGCTTCGCACGGTCGTGTTCCATAGGAATTGTAACATATGATATTTTATAATCTACATTATCATAATTAACAGACTTACCTTCAATGTATCCGTTAAGATCTGTATCAGAAATAGAGTCAGTTCCATTCTTCCAAGTGTGCATAGTGTATATCGTAGGGTCAGTAACATTAGTAGCTATATACAAATTCTTCTCATTCACATTACTCGGTGTCTTGGTAACATATGATGTTGTTTGTGAATCGGAGGTAAATCTCTTGTAGGTTCTGAGGGGGCTGTTCACACCGACAGAAAGGGTGTTAGTATCCGAATTATTAAGGAACAAAGAAATTGACTGCGGTGTATTTTCCGTGTTCTTTACCTCGGTACAGAAATATTTAGTTCCATGGGCGGGAACAGTTGTCGGAGTTTTAAAATCAAACGGAACAGCACTATACTCACTGCCGTCAGTTTTTGAAGCAGCATAAGTAACAGCAGTAATATTATTTCCGTTTGTCACATTGTAATCTCCGTGCCAAGAGAGGGAGTCGCCCTTTAGCACTTCAGGACGATTAAACCACGAAAAAGTCGCAGTTGTTCCACACAACAAACACAGTATAAGTCCGAGTACAATAACAAGTGTAAATTTAGATTTCTTCATGGTTTCACCTCCGTTGAATTTTTAATATGTGCTCCAGTCGCCATCATTGAAATCATTATTTACTGTAAACAAATTTTTACTTTTATCTTTATCTATAGAAGTATTAAATTCGTTATAGTATTTGCCGGAAACAGCTCTTGACAAATAAATAGTATCCTTATCTGTTGGAATACTCAGTTTCCAATAAGTTTTTTCGTCTTTAGTCACCTTAGTACAATCAGACTTATAAGAATCACTATCACTAAACTTATAAGCGAGTTCTGCATCATTGCCATTAAACCATGTGCAACTATCGGTATAAACATATATCTCTCTGAAAACATTTTGTTGTCCGGGAACATAGGTCATCCAATAGCCGGTTGAACTTCCTCCACTATTTGGAGAAGATGTTATAACATAACAATTATTATTGTAATCAATTGTTATATCAGAAGTCTTATTCCAAACATAGCCATTCCAATTTTCCGTTGGGAAATCGTTCAAATTTTTGCTCGGATCATATCTTACAAAAATTACTTGCTTCCATTGATTATTATCTAAAGCAAAGCTGTAATAATTGTCATAGTCAGTTTTAGATACTTCAAGCCATTTCTTATTGCCATTATCATCCCAAACATACGCTGCAAGTTTCGCCTGATTACCTGACCACAAGCCTCCATCATTAAGGTAAAATGTAATGTCTGTCTTCAACTCAAACTTAGCATACAGAGTGATTGGATTCTTAACATTATTTAAGGTTATACTTGACACTTCGTTGTTTTTAGTGACATACGGTGTAATACAATGATCGTCCTTATACCAACCGACAAACTTGTAACCGTTATTGGCAATTGCCTTAACCGTTACATTTTCGCCCTCCATAACAGGTTTAGATGAAATTTTATCGGCTTTTTCGTTGCCAACCTGTACAGTACCGGCTGTATCAACATTATCGTTGTTGTACATCGCTTTGGCTTCTACCTTACACAAAGCCTTAAATCTTGCGTAAAGAGTTTTTGGATTGGTAATCTTCGTTTCGTATTTGTAGTAATTTCCATTGCTGTCGTATTGACAATCTTCGGGTTTAACTACAGGCTCTGTATCAGTTGTTTTATCAAACCAACCGATGAAAGCATAATTTTCCACAGGTTGAGCGTAGAATGTTGCAGTACCGTTATGATTTACCTTTGTCTTCACACTATCAAAATAATTGGAATTATCAAAGGATACCTTACCGCCTGTAGGATCAGGACTTGATGTTCCGTACTGTGCGTTGGCAACCACATCATACACATTGATATTAAATCTTGCATAAAGAGTTTTTGAATCGGTAACAGAACTCATCGGATATTCCGAATTATTACTCACCGCTTCGCCTGTACAGTCAGCATCGTAGTACCAACCAGCAAATGTATAGCCTTCTTCTGCAACAGCTTTATATACGACCGTGCTGCCCTTTAAAGCAGACAAATTACATGAAGAAGATGTTGTACTTGAACTTACAGTTTTTTCACCGCATGTAATTCTTACATTACCGCCGTTGATATTATCATACAGACTGCTACCGTCATATGTTTTTGCACAAGCTTTGAATTCGTACACATTGGTAAAGTTGGCTCTAAAGTCATAGGTTCCACTCTTTGATGGGGTGAAATATCCGTTTTCATCAATACCTTGTACCGCATCACCTTTACTGTCAGTCCAACCCGTAAAAGCAAAACCTGGTTTGGCTGTTGCACTCAACTGAATCTTTGTCATAGGTGTTACATTTACTGTACTTTTATCTAAATCGTTATATTTAATCGAAGCTGTGCCATGGCTTTTATCATCAACGGTAACAGTAATAGTAGCAGGTGGAGCCCAATAACCTGTTTTAGCAGAAGTAACAACAAAAAGCGTTGAATTGCCTCTGTTAGGAGCAGGAATTTCATATTTCTTACCGTTATTTGTAAAAGAAAAAGTCATGTCGTTTGCCTTTTCCTTTGCAATATAACCGACCCAGTTTTTCTTGTCAGCAGTAAATGGCATTCTGACTCTACTGTTAGCGTCACCTTGATTTGGAACCATATATACACTTAAATCATTGTCTGTATCAGGGAGCACATCGGCGGCTTGGCTTGAAACACTGATTTCAATCACTTCGCCCCATGTACCGTATCCGACATCACCGTTATGATCGCCATAGGCGGTGTAGGGCATACTGTCGTCTGTATTGAGCGACTTCATATTAGTAGTCCAAGTAACACCTTTTGAGGTGAATTTAACTTTTGTATCGTCAGCGTCGGGGGTATAATTACAGGAATATGTATGCGAATTCTCATCAAAGTTCATCTGTACAGGATCTTTGCTACCCTGCTGAAATTTTACATCCTTTGTCCAATTTGTTTCGGCATCATTTACAGTACGGTCAACAAAATACACTTTATTGCCTTTTTTATTCTGAGCTACAATATTAACACCAGATATTGAAACAGTTTTACCGGCATATTTGGTAACCGCATTATCATCCTGAAGCCATACTTTAATATTTATTGTTTTACTGCTTCCTTTTTTAACCTGAAACAACTCCGTTGGTTCAGATTCAGGACTAACAACAAAATCGCTAAAAGCTTTAACCTTCTCAGAGGTTTTATCGCCATTTACTTTACTGACAACATTTTTATTACTTGCCTCAGAACCGCATACAACCGTATTTTGAGTATCGGTATCTGTAATTGCCATTCTTACAAGGTTTTCTGAATCTTCTTCACCATCTATAGTTATCGTAGGTGCTTTATCAAGATAAAACTCTGCATGATTCGCGTAAAAGGTTTTATCAACCTTTACATTAAATGAAAAGTCAATATAATTAACATTCTTATCGTTTACATCCGCACATCTGTAAGAGTCAACACCAAATTCAGAAGCACCTGAATTCTTTATCGGGAAAAATATATTTTCACCGTCAGCACTTGAAGCCGAAGCAAGATGCACTCCACCCGCAGCACGGAAATATTTATTCAATTCAATGGTTTTGCCTGAATAACCATTATCACTGCCAATATCGGCATTAGTATAAACATAGTCGTCAATTCGTGCGCCCACAGCTTTAATTGTGATTGTTGAAATAGTTTCACCCAAAGCCGAAACGGACACAACCGATATGGCAAGTACTTCAACAAGTGCCACCATAGTGAGTACAAAACCTTTTCTTGTTTTTTTATTCTTGCCAAATGCAAGTCTGTTTTTCAAATACTCCCTTAAAAGAGCAAGTCTTTCTCTCATCGTGACACCTCCTTAATATGTTAATCAATTACCAATTGCCTGCTTTTATGATTTTGCCAGATCCTTCATTTACCAAATCATAGGATATGATATATTCATTAGAACCCGCACTCTCAGTAAATGTATGCTGAATTTTTTCATCCACTTCATAATTCCTTATTATTGGCATTTCTTTTGCAGGATCATACAAATCAAATCTTACAAGTCGAGAACCGCTTTTGACGCTTGTCTTTGACAGCACGCACTTATCTCCGCCACCCTGCGGTTTCATTTCATAAGCGGATTCTGTACCGTTTGAATCTTTAAATACGGCTTTTAGTACCAAAACATTCTGACTAAGCAGATTTCTCAGACCTCCGCCGCCGTTATACGAATTATAATCATTTAACCATACATTGTTATAAATTTGAATATCCGCTCTCGCGTAGGTTTCTCCGGTTGTCGGCAGTTGTTCGGTTGTAGTCGGTTCAACACTGCCGCCGGAACTGTTGGGATACTTTGTACCCCAATATCCGATACAGGGGGCAACATTTTCAGCAACAGTAGTGGTACTGCCGTAACCGTTACCGTGTACGGCATAATAGGTATTTTCTTTATTTCCGGTTGCAGTTCCGTTATCTGTGCGGTATGTCTGAAGACCGTTATCATTTATTTGATGTGACCATTTATTTGCATTTTTACCCTTGTCATCATCTTTACGCGCATCAATCCATGTATTTACTTTAGCTGTTGTATGCCATACATTATATATTCTGCCTACCTCAACCTCATTTTGTCCGTCAAGCTTAATTTTCTCTTTTACTTTACTATATCGCATAAAAGATATGTTTGTTATTTTATCCTTTGGCAGATAAGCTATCCATTCAATAGGTTGTGGTTTTCCCTCAGCATTAACCTTAGTCTTTGACGCACTCATTACTACTGACTTTGGATTTTCAAAGTTTTCGTCATAATAGGTCATAACAAGGAAACATCCGGCATCGCCAACCCACCTGAGTTCCGTATTTTCGTCTTTGTCAGTATCACCTTTTGTTTTATCTACAAAAGTAACATATTCCATATCTTTCCAGTTACTTTCAAGTTCAACTGTAATTGACACATTCTGACCCTCGTAAGCGTCACAGTTCTCTCCGGTTGCCTCAAGCCACGCAACCATTGTTATGTTTTGGGATTTAAGACCGTCAAGAGTAAAAAGAGGAGCACCTGTGCCGAAATAGTAGTCTGAAAATGACCTGCCCTTTGCTTTTGCGGTTGTCGCCGAGCCGAGCGAATTAACAGAACTTACTGCCTGACATTCGTCAGCGTAGTTGTCGATAATTGCAGTAGGATCAATAAGGGTTGAAGCTTCTGCACTGTTTCTGATGAATGCAATCCTTATTGGGCAAGGATTCTGATATGCCAGATATGACGATGGTCTATTGCCGTCAACAGTAATATGTGTTGCACCGTCATACACTTCATATTTCTTTGTCTTCCTATTATATACCTGAACTTTGTAATTTTTTACATATACTTCAACCTTACCTCCTGTTTGACCTGTAAGGGTAAAATCGCTGTATATGTATCCGTTATTTTTATCTCCTACTGTGCCTTCACGAAATTTCATTTCGCTTGTGTCAACGCTTTGTCCTTTATCGCCGTATCCGCGATCTACAGGAAAAAACATATTACGCCCGTCAACGCTTGATGCTTCTTTCAGCTTTGCATTTTGTACGGTGATTGTATTTCTTATTTCTTCACCCTTATTAACTCTCATTCCGGCAGCAGAATCAAGAGAAAAGGGATCTGAATCAATAGTTGCCGTATCTCTTATTGTGAACCATGAAAAGGTAGATACTGCGAAAATACTTAAAACAAGAAAAAGAGCAACATATGAAGTCGTGACCTTTTTTGTGTTATTCAGTCTTGAGTCAACTAAACCGTTGAGATAGTTACAAAACTTATCTTTCAACTTCATCAAAAGTTCCCCTTTCCTACCTTAAATAAAATCAACTTTCTTTTGTCAATACAAGATTAACCTTAAACTTTCCGTTTACAAGAGCAAGTCTTGCCTCTGGGTCTTCGCCCTCAATCCACATATTACAGGTTACCATAGCACTGTAGAATTGATCATTTTCTTGACCTGATCCTGAGGGCTTTTCAAGTCGTGCAATGGTTTGGTTTTTACCAAGCTCATAGGTAAATTTTCCGTCAACAAAACCTTTATTATTCACAACAAACGCATTATCACCATCAGTACTACTGACTTTTTTCTTTTCTTTTTGTTGGTTATAGTATACATGACTGTACGAATCTCCGTTTTCTTTATTGTCTGACAAAGTGTAATCGTCACCAGTCTGCTCCAACAAGATATTCGGAGCCGGCAACCACAGGAGCTTTTTTGAAGGATTAGGCTGACTATCGTAGTCAACAACCGAGAATCTTACCGCACCAACTACGGAATCTCTTGAAAAATTACCGTACTTGCTTTGATTTATAATGCCCGTACCGTCCGAAGTTGTGAGTTGAGGAGCAACCGGTTTTATTGTTGATTTTTTGCCTATTGATATAGTATACTGCGATTTTGAACGAATGTAAAGGTCAAATGACAAATAATGCAGATTTGGATCAGCGTCACTCCATTCTGGATTTTTGTCAACCTCAGCTTTACCGCCTGTTTGAAACAAAGCCGGTTTTTTAAAATATGTGCCGTCACCGGTTATTTCGGTCAACTGAAGTTTCTCAAGAAATGGGTAATTAGTTTTATCAAGCTTAATATTACCCGTTGTATATTCTGTGTCTTTAGGAGCCGGATCGTTATGCTTAACAACAGCAATTTCAATACCGTCAGGTGCCTGACACTCAACATTTATACCGTCGGCATCAGCTGAACTCTTATCCGTAAACCACGCCTGAATGCCGCAAAAGCCGGCAAGTGCAACAGCGAACAGAACTATTAAATTTTTAGCAATCATTCTGCCCGTTTTTCTGTTGGGCGCAGTAGAGTTTTTCATTTTTGCCCCTTATTCTTTACCAAAGTAAACTGAAACAAATCCGTTTGCTTTCAGAGTTTTGTTATGGAAAACAGTTGTTTTTCTTTTGGTTGCATCTCTTACAATGTTTTCAAAATTCATCACAAACGGTCTGTCAACACCGGAGAATGTAATTACAATCGGCAGATTGCTCATACCTTTCAGCTTTGAACACAAATCGTTAAATGCAACAGTAAGATCTGCCTGCTTTTTATAAACATTATATACGCTTGCGCCGCTCTGTGAAAAGCCTGCAAGCACAACACCCTTTTTACTTCTGCATATGCAAAGAGATCTTACACTTTTCTGTGCGTTTATAAGCTCGTCTGCGATTGAAAGCTTGCCGAATTTTGCAAGCTCTTCGGCATATTTTGAAACAACTGCAACACTGCCGAAGCCGTAGTCACGAACGAACAAATCGCCTGTATCCTTGACAGATTTAATTTCATCCTTAGCAAGGCTGATTTTTTCGCTTGCTTTCTTTTCGGCTTTGCGAATTTCAGCCTGAGCCTCTTTTTTAACCTCGGCAACCTTGGCTTTCATACGCTTTTCACAAGCTTTTTCTGCAAGCTCAACCTTTTTGTCAACCGACTTATAAGCCTTTTTAAGCTCAGAAGCGTGAGCGGCATTGCTTGCGGCTGATGATTTAAGGTTGGCTTCCTTAATTTCAACAAGTTCCTTCTTGTGAGTTTCTTCTTTATCTGCAAGCTCTTTAAGATGCTTTTGCTCGGTTTCATTTGCCCTTGCGGCAAAATCCGCATTAAGCTTGGCAACATAATCATTATGTTCAGCCTCAGCATCGTTGAATTTATGGTTAAGCGATTCAACCTCTGCCAAATGAGCGTCGTTCATCTGCTGTTTTTCTTCAGCAAAATCGGCATTCATTTTATTGACTGTGTCCCTGTGCTGAACACGCTCATTCTGAAGTGTTTCCGTAAGATTTTCATTTTTCTCGGTTAGGTCGGTAATCCTGCGGTTATCCTCTTCAATCTGCGCATGGCACTTTTCAAGGCTCTGTGTAAGAGCAGCAATCTTTGCAAGCTGCTCGGCAACCTGAGTTTCAAGCTCTGCAATATGAGCCTTCTGCTCGGCGATAACAGTTTCCTGCTCTTTCACCTTTGTCTGCAAACGAGCATTCTCCTGCACAAGCACGAGAATTCTGTCATTTAATTCTACTATTTTTTTATTGAGTGTGTCAATAGTCTGATTGAGTTCATCAATCGTTTTATTCAACTCTTCAATAGTATCTTTTAACTGCTGATTTTCTTCCTCAAGCTCGGCAATTCTCTTTTCTGCCTCCATCAACTTGAGTTTTGTCTGCTGGAGCTCTTTCTTAACCTCTTCAAGTTGGTCTTCAAGAGCAGAAACCCTGCCCTTAAGGGTGAGAATCTGCTGTTCTTTCTGATCAATTATAACCTTTAAATTCTTGATTTCATTCGTGAGGTCAAGAATTTTCTTTTCGCGTTCACGGATTTCACGAAGGCGGATTTCCATCTCCTCTTTACGAACAGCATCAAGCTGTGCCTTCATAACTGCCTCGCGGGTCTTCTGCGGCTTTGATTCTTCCTCGGCAAGACGGGCGTTTTCTGCGTCGTACTGTTCCTTAAGGATTGAACGAAGTCCCGGGTTTGTAGCAATAGACATCATAAAATGCTGGAATCCCATCGCAAAGTAAACATCCTGCTGAACAGTATCTGTCATTTTGCCGTTGTATTCCTCGCTTACAACCTCAAAGCCTTTACGCTTGTAGCTGTCGAGAAAGTTCCACAGCTCAACCACTTTTTTAAAGTTGGGGTTCTTTTTGAGAAGGTTGGTCTGCGTGAGCGGAGGGCGAACCTCAGGCTCTTTTGAGATTTCCTTAATCAACTGAGTGTTTAAAAACTCATTAAGGGTTGTTCTGATTCTTCTGATTCGGTCAAAGTCCGAAAGCTGAGAAACATCAAGAACATCAAGGTCATCTGCAAGAGTTTCGTGAGATTCATTTATATAGTTAAGATTAAAATCTACTTTTTTCTCATTAAAATCAATGTGGCGAACCATAGAAATTTTATTATAGCTGTCGTTCGGCACATCTTTCATCTTTGAATATTTATCGTCAACAAAATGAAGCGCTTTGCGAATCAGCGTCATAAGCACACGGTTTTCATAAATAGCAAAGCTTTCTTCGCGCTCAATTGTGAGGATTTTGTTAGGCGTTACCATATCACCCTCAACCTTGGCGATAAAGTTAGTGTGCTGCGAAAGGTGCTTAACCGACTCGGGGCCAATCTTTTTTGCAAGCTCAACTCTAACAACATTGTCAACCTGCTTAATAAAACGGCGCTGTTCGTCTATTGCTTTCTGAATGTACGGAAGTGTTTCCTCAATGGCAACAACCCACTCCATATCAATTACCTTTTCGTTGGTCTTACCGTCGAGCTTATCCTCGCCCTTATCGCCGTCCTTA
>OGXG01001354.1_pt1 | contig 12400 bp, 15 predicted proteins | sample 1576251 | NCBI WGS metagenome assembly OGXG01 (sample SAMEA3541533, study PRJEB24748) | human gut metagenome | biome: human gut; feature: human-associated habitat; material: faeces | place: China | collected 2012
GCGGCCAACGAGTTGGGCCGGGACTGGGTGGTGAGCATCGTCAAAGATGTTGTCCGCGAGATGGTCGCAAGTGGAGAACTCCAAGCTGTATCACAACCCACGTCCCCAAAGTCGGAGAGTCCAACGCTGGCGGCTGATGATCTTGCGGATCTCGGTGGTGTCATGGGTATGTTCCGGTCTAAGGAGTAATGCCATGAGCAATAAGAAATTTGGATATGCTCGTGTATCCACAGCTGAGCAAAATGAGGATCGTCAGGTCCTTGAATTGCTCGAGTACGGCATTGAAGAGCGTGATATCTATGTGGACAAGCAGAGCGGCCGTAGTTTTGAGCGAACAAACTACATGTCGCTACGAAATAGCATTTTGCGTAATGGTGATATCTTGGTCGTTAAAAGCATTGATCGTTTTGGCCGTAATTACTCTGGAATTCGCACCGAGTGGGAATATCTTACCAAAACGCTTGGTGTGGACATCGTTGTCCTGGACACGCCCATTTTGGATACGACCCGATACAAAGATCTGCTCGGTAGTGTAATCACGGATATTGTCCTCGCCGTACTATCTTTCGGCGCTCAGCTGGAAGTTGATACCAAGTCGAAGGCACAGGCGGAAGGTATTGCCGCCGCGCATCTAAAGGGTGTCAAATTTGGGCGTGCTGAAGGAAAGAGTAACAGACTTGTAGCATACAGGGATGGTAAGTTTGTTGATTATGATATTGATGAAGCACTTGCCATGACTAAGGATATTAATGATTATGAATTTAATATAAGTGCATTACTTTCTAAGTAATGCATGGCAGAAAGGTAACCTCATAATGATAACCAGTACGAGCAGTTCACAGGTAAAGCATGTTATATCATTGCTTTCTAAGGCCAGGGAAAGAAAGAAGAATAAAGAATATGTTGTAGAGGGAGTCCGTATGGTATCTGAGGTGCCGGCAGATTTGCTGGTGAAGATATATATGTCTGAAAGATTTCATAGTAACAATCCTGAGTATGTGCATGAGCTGGTTAAGAAGCAGGGGATTTCTTCTGACAGTATTGAGATTGTCGCCGATAATGTATTTGACAGAATGTCACAGACACAGACACCACAGGGGATTATGGCGGTTGTAAGAATGAAGGACAGCAGTATTTCAGATATGCTTACCGACAATCCGTTGCTGATTCTTGTTGAGAATCTTCAGGATCCGGGTAATCTGGGAACTATATTAAGGATGGGTGAAGGTGCAGGCGTTACCGGAGTTATTATGAGCTCTAATACTGTGGATATATATAATCCTAAGACAATAAGGTCAACAATGGGTTCTATATTCAGAGTGCCATTTGTTTATGTGCAGGATTTTAGCGATGCAGTTTCACAGTGTAAGAATGCCGGAATTAAGGTATATGCTGCACATCTTGACGGAAAGAATACATATCTTGGTGAAGATTACAGGGAAGGAACCGCATTTCTAATAGGCAATGAGGGGAATGGACTTACAGAGGATATCACTAAGCAGGCAGATACACTTATAAGAATTCCGATGCAGGGAGAGGTTGAATCTCTTAACGCGGCAATAGCATGTACAATTCTTACATACGAAGCTGTCAGACAGAGAAGTGTGTAGATAACCAACTATATATATGGTCATATACTATATTTTGCAAAATGAATTTAATAAACAAACCCGCAAACCCGCTCATAGAGCGGGTTTTAACATATTTGACAAATTACTGTAACTTTGCTATTATATTTCCGTAATAAATTGTAACATTTCTGTAACAATTTACAGGCGAAGCTAAATAAGCCGCCGGAAAGGGAAGTATAATATGAAACTTAGAAGTAGCAAAGCTGCTTGCTATGTGGGAGCTGCAATTGTGTTATTTATGACACCGGTTCTTCCAGCAGTGGCAACTACCTATGAGAAAACACAGAATACTGACACGGGAATTAAGGTTGCATCTTATTCAGCTAATACAGAAGAGGTTCTTGTGACTGGGTATGAAGAAACAGGAACATACAAGAACAAGGCAGTAGCAATTACTGATCCTTATCTTGATGTTTATGACACTTCTGACGAAGAGACAGCACAGGTTGTGGGAAGATTATATACTAACACACTTGTAGATGTTGATATGGTCGGAAAGGAATGGACTAAAGTTAGTTCAGGAAACTGCGAAGGTTATGTACAGACACAGTGCTTATGTTTTGGAGAAGAAGCAGAGGCTATAGCAGAACAGATTGGAACAGATAATCTTCTTGCAGGATATACAATAGCAGAGATTGAAGCTATTGAAGCAGAAGAAGAGGCTGCAAGACTTGCAGAAGAAGCAAGACTTGAGGCAGAGGCAGAAGCTGCAAGAGCGGCAGCTGCAGCAGAGGAAGCAAGACGACAGAAGATAATTGCTAATACAATATCAGGAACAGATATAACATATAACCCAACTATGAGCGTATCAGATGATGATATATGGCTTATGGCATGTATCATAGACTGGGAGGCTGCATATCAGCCATATGCAGGAAAGCTCGCTGTTGCAAATGTTATTCTTAACAGAGTAAGAAGCGGACATTATCCGGGTACAGTTTCGGGTGTTGTTTATCAGAGATCACAGTTCTCTGGTGTATCAGATGGCGCTGGTAATCCATCAGACAGATTTGCAGCAAGACTTGCAAATGGTCCAAGAAACACAGAATGCATGCAGGCAGCACTTGAGGCATTATCAGGCGTTAATAATATAGGCGGTTATACATCATTCAGGGCATTATATACTGTAGATGTTAACAACTATTCAGATTTTGTAATAATCGGAGATCATATATTCCATTAAGGGATAAAAAAGGTGGTGTGGTTTTCTTCCGTACAAACTACGCTACATAATAATAAGCATTGAGCGTGGAAGGCTGTTTAAGTTCTCGTTACGCTGTCAACGCACATCCGTGTGCGAGACAGCTCGCACGTCCGTCCGTGGACGCGCGTACACTTAGGTAGTGACTTTGCTCAATGCTTTTATTATGTGCATAGTTTGCAGTCAGAAAAGCCACACCACCTTTTTTATTGGCGGACGGAAGGTGTGGCAGATGCGGAATATTCATGGGACGGGGCAAAGCCCCTCCCATGAATTTTGATGGAAAGTAGAGTGGTTGTGTAGCCTTTTAAACTGGCAGCCGAAAGGAGAACCAGTCCGGAGAGGTGTAGGAGAGGAAAGCTACTCTGCCCTGAATTTGGAGAAGTTTAACGGAAGCTATCTGCTATCTCTCACAACCGACCGTCTTGCAACTACACAAATTAAACAACGCATTTGACGAAGTACTATAATTGCGATAGAATGAACAAAGTTATTAATTATTCAATGTATGCGAATTTGCCATACAGACAGGAGGATGTCATGGATTTAAAGGGACGCGACTTTTTAACACTCAAGGATTACACACCTGAGGAGATTTTATATTTGATAGACTTAGCAGCAGAGCTTAAGGATAAGAAGAAAAAGGGCATTGTAGAACAGCCACTTATCGGAAAGAATGTTGCACTTATATTCGAGAAGACAAGTACAAGAACACGTTGTTCATTTGAGGTAGCAGCCCATGACCTTGGAATGGGAGTTACATATCTTGACCCTACAGGTTCACAGATTGGCAAGAAGGAGAGCATTGCTGATACAGCAAGAGTTCTCTGTACAATGTTTGAAGGAATCGAATACAGAGGATTCGGTCAGGAGATAGTTGAAGACCTTGCAAAATATTCAAGCGTGCCTGTATGGAACGGACTTACTAACGAATACCATCCAACACAGATGCTTGCAGATATGCTTACAATCAAGGAAAAGCTTGGCAGATTAAAGGGCGTTAAGTTCGTATACATGGGTGATGCAAGATACAACATGGGTAATTCACTTATGATTGTCTGCGCTAAGTTAGGACTTCATTATACAGCCTGCACAGCTAAGGAATATTTCCCAGACAAGGAACTTGTTGCACAGTGTGAGGAATGGGCAAAGATAAGCGGTGGTTCTGTAACACTTACAGAAGATGTTAAGGCAGGAACTAAGGACGCAGATGTATTATACACAGATGTATGGGTATCAATGGGCGAGCCTGATGAAGTATGGGCTGAAAGAATCAAGGCACTTCTTCCATATCAGGTTAACAAGGCAGTTATGGACAATGCTTCTAAGGACGCAATATTTATGCACTGTCTTCCTGCATTCCATGACCTTAAGACTAAGATTGGTAAAGAGATTCATGACAAATTCGGTCTTGACGAGATGGAAGTTACTGATGAAGTATTTGAGTCAGAGCAGTCAGTTGTATTCGACGAGGCAGAGAACAGAATGCATACAATCAAGGCTGTAATGGCAGCTACACTTGGAGCTTATAAGTAAATTGGACGTTAGAGTGGCGTGTGTCATGCCGGAAGTCCAAAATCGGGAAGCCGACACGCGGAATTGGACGTTAGAGCAGTGGAAAGACATGTGAAAGTCCAAAATCAGGACGACACAGCATGAAATAGTAATTCACCAGATATTTATTATGGAGGCGTTATGTATTATACAACGAGTGGCGCGTATAGAAAGAGTAAGATGCTCATAGACTATGCCAATATAGCACTCACATTTGCAATAGGAGTGGTATTCATAATTATACTTTTCCTGCGCAGCGGAAGCGGAATATTATTTGCTGTGGAATTCATGCTTGGAGCATTAGTTAACGGACTTACAGCAGCTAAGAATTTCATGAGTGACAGAACGGTGTCAGGAGTTATTCTTACAGTTGTTACGTTAGGACTTCTGCTTATGGCAGTAATAGCATGGCGGGTAATGGTATGAAGACTAAGATTTTAAATGTTTTGAGAAAATCAGATGGATATGTGTCAGGGCAGGCACTGTGCAATATGCTGGGGGTTTCAAGAACGGCTGTCTGGAAGGTGATAAACCAGTTAAAAGAAGAAGGCTATGTTATAGAGGCAGTCCAGAATAAAGGCTATCATATAACACAGTATCCTGATATTCTTACATCAAGCGAGATAATGAGTCAGCTTACCTGTGTGGATACAGGCAATACGACAGGGATTATCCGCGAAGTAGTATATTATGACGAGACAGATTCTACCAACAATGAAGCTAAGAGAGCGGCAGAGAGAGATAATGCAGCTGATGGAACACTTTATATAACAGAGAGCCAGACAGGTGGTCGGGGCAGACGCGGCAGGAATTGGGTTTCTCCTGCAGGAAGTGGGATATGGATGTCACTTCTTTTAAGACCGGATATTGCACCAGTCAATGCGTCAATGCTTACAATAGTGGCAGCCATGGCTGTGCAGGAGGCAATCCACAAGGTTCTTACAGAGGACGGACATGATGCAGAGTGCCGTATAAAGTGGCCTAATGATATAGTTCTTAATAAGAAGAAGGTATGTGGAATATTAACAGAGATGAGTGCTGAGATGGATTACATACATTATGTAGTTATTGGTATGGGAATTAATGTTAATACGACAGAATTTGATGATTCAATCAAGGCAACAGCTTCTTCTCTGTATCTTGAGACTGGCGACCATCTGAAAAGAAGCCGTATAGTAGCCGCATTTTCAGAGAGCTTTGCAAAGTACTATGATACATTTGTTAAGACACAGAATCTGGCTGGGCTTAAAGAAGACTATAATTCAATGCTTGTCAATAAGGGCGGCGACGTCAAGGCAATATATGCTGACAAGGAAATTGTTGGAAAAGCACTTGGAATCAATGATGAGGGCGAACTTATCATTAAGACAGACGAGGGCGAGAAGATTATCAGAACCGGAGAGGTTTCTGTGAGAGGATTATATGGATATGTTTGATGAAAATGTAGTTTTATGTGTATCTAATTCTTATGAGAAGAAATACTATTTTAACCCTGATTTTGATAAGCTTCCGGATGATGTAAAGAACGAGTTAAAGATTATGTGCGTTCTTTTCACAGAGGAAGTTGGTGGAATACTTGATATGGAATTCGATGAGGAAGGCAATCTTTTGTTCAAATCATCAGCAGACGAGGGCGATTTACTGTATGACGAGATAGCATGCGGTATGCTCGTCAAGAAGTATCAGTATGAGAAGAGAGAACTTCTTGAATCACTTGAGATGTTCTTCAAGGTATTCTTCTTAGGCATGGAGTAATTATGAGAATTGGAAATGTTGAGATAAAGAACAATATTGCATTGGCACCGATGGCAGGAGTAACAGACCTGCCATTTCGTCTTTTATGCAAGGAGCAGGGCTGCGGGCTTATGTGTACCGAGATGGTCAGTGCCAAGGCTGTGCTGTATAACAATAAGAATACAGAAGACCTGATGAAGACAGTGCCAGAGGAGAGGCCGCTTGCATTGCAGCTTTTTGGTTCAGACCCGGATATCATGGCTGATATAGCGAAGAGACTTTCAGAAAGAGAGTTTGATATAATTGATGTCAATATGGGATGTCCTGTTCCAAAGGTAGTCAATAACGGCGAAGGTTCGGCACTTATGAAGGACCCTGTGCTTGTCGGAAGAATAGTCGAGAAGATGGCTGATGCACTTGATAAGCCGCTTACAATCAAGATAAGGGCAGGATTTGATGAGAATAGTATAAATGCGCCTGAGATAGCACATGTTATTGAGGAGTCAGGCGGGGCTGCCGTTGCAGTCCATGCAAGAACAAGGCAGCAGTATTATTCAGGACAAGCAGACTGGGATATAATAAGACAGGTCAAAGAAGCAGTATCGATTCCAGTTATTGGTAATGGCGATATTAAAAGCGGCGAAGATGCTGTTAATATGATGAAGCAGACAGGCTGTGACGGAATAATGATTGGAAGGGCCGCAAGGGGAAATCCATGGATATTCAGACAGGTTTCTGAATATATGAATAATGGTACAATAATTGCACCTCCGTCTGTTGAAGAAGTATGCCAGATGATTAAGAGGCATGCCAAAGGATTGTGTGAGATAAAAGGCGAGTTTACAGGAATCCGCGAGATGAGAAAACATTTTGCATGGTATACAGCAGGAATCAAGCACGCAGCGGCATTAAGAAATGAAGCTAACCAGGTTACTAATCTGGAACAGTTTGATGGGCTTGTGGATAGGATACTGGAAGGGTTACATTGACAGACAGGAACTGATAGTTTATAATATTGTGACGCTTGTGGGGTTTTATTCTCTAGTAGAGCAGAAGCATATTAGTGTAGCAGATATATAGAAAGGTGATAAGAACATGGCAGAGAAACAGTTTCTTACTAAAAAGGGGTATGACGAAAGAGTAGCAAGACTTGAGGAGCTTAAGGTTGTCAGAAGAAAGGAAGTTGCCCAGAAGTTAAAGGAAGCAAGAGAGCAGGGCGATTTATCAGAGAATGCTGAGTACGATGCAGCTAAGGACGAGCAGAGAGATATCGAAACAGAAATTGCAGAACTTGAAGCAATTCTTGCTAACTGTGAGGTTATTCAGGATAACGATAAGAATAAAGATGTAGTTAAGATGGAGAGCGTTGTTGTACTTCACGATGTAGAATTCGATGAGGATATCGAGTATACAATCGTTGGTTCATCAGAGGCAGACAGCCTTAATAACAAGATTTCTAATGAGTCACCACTTGGTGCAGCTCTTATTGGAAAGAAGAAGGGTGACACTGTTAAGGTAGAAGCACCTGTTGGAGAGATTGAATATACAGTTGTATCTGTAAAGAACGACTAATTTTCAGTAACATATAGAAAAGGAGATACTCATTCATGGGAGATAATAAATCTGCACAGCAGCCTGACGTTAACGAGCAGATTAAGGTTCGTATGGAAAAGTTAAAGAACCTTCAGGACGCAGGTAAGGATCCATTCCAGATAACAAAGTATGATGTAACACATCACACAGACGAAATAAGAGCTATCTATGAAGCACATGAGAAAGAACTTCTCGGTGACAGACCAGCAGTTAATACTGAAGGTTTAGATGAGCAGCAGGCAAGAGAAGCAGTTACTGCTGATTACAATGAGAGAAGAGCCATTATGGACGCTTCTCCAATTAATGTAAGCTTTGCCGGACGTATGATGTTCAAGAGAGTAATGGGAAAGGCATCTTTCTGTAACATTGCTGATCTTAAGGGCAGAATGCAGGCATATATTTCAAGAGATGCAATTGGCGAAGAAGCATATGCAGACTTTAAGAAGTCTGATATCGGTGATATCTTCGGTATCAAGGGATTTATCTTCAGAACTAAGACAGGAGAGATTTCAGTTCACGCTGAGGAGATTACTCTTCTTTCTAAGAGCTTACAGGTACTTCCAGAAAAGTTCCACGGAATCACAGATACTGATATGAGATACCGTCAGAGATATGTTGATTTAATAATGAATCCTGAGGTTAAAGACACATTTGTAAAGAGATCTAAGATTATCAAGGAAATCAGAAAGTTCCTTGATGGCAGAGATTTCATGGAAGTTGAGACACCAACACTTGTATCTAATGCAGGTGGTGCTGCCGCAAGACCATTCGAGACTCATTACAACGCACTTGACGAGGACGTTAAGCTTCGTATTTCATTAGAGCTTTATCTTAAGAGACTTATCGTTGGTGGTCTTGAGAGAGTTTACGAAATCGGACGAGTATACCGTAACGAGGGTGTTGATACAAGACACAACCCTGAGTTCACACTTATGGAGCTTTACCAGGCATACACAGATTACGAAGGAATGATGGAACTTACTGAGAGCATGTTCAGACACCTTGCTGAGACTGTATGCGGTACAACTAAGATTACTTACAACGGCACTGAGATTGACCTTGGAAAGCCATTCAGAAGACTTACTATGAATGACGCAATTAGGGAATACGCCGGTGTTGATTTTGATACAATTAAGACTGACGAAGAAGCTAAGGCTCTTGCTAAGGAGAGAGGAATTGAGTTCGAGGAGCGTCACACTAAGGGCGACATCATCAACCTCTTCTTTGAGGAGTACTGCGAGGAGAATTTAATCCAGCCTACATTCATTATGGATCATCCTCTTGCAATATCTCCACTTACTAAGAAGAAGCCATCTGATCCAGAGAAGGTTGAACGTTTCGAGCTTTTCATTAACACATGGGAAATGTGTAATGCATACTCAGAGCTTAACGACCCAATCGACCAGAGAGAGCGTTTCGCACAGCAGGATAAGAACGCAGAGAACGGCGACGAGGAAGCACAGCACACAGATGAGGACTTCCTTAACGCACTTGCAGTAGGTATGCCACCAACAGGCGGTATCGGTTATGGTATCGACAGACTTGTTATGCTGCTTACAGATTCACCTGCGATCAGAGATGTGCTTCTCTTCCCGACAATGAAGTCTATTGATAAGTAGGAATGCAGGAAAATCAAGGGTTTCAGAGCTTGGATGTACTAAAATATATAGTTGGTCAAGGGGTTTTGACCAAGATTTGACCAATTTTTGGCATAGTCAAAAAAAGATTAGTACAGGTTAGTACAGATTGCTTAGTCTGAAAAATTAAAGATTGTATTACTTAGAGGACATTTTCTAAAGAAATTTAGAAGATGTCCTCTTTTTGCGTTATAGGAACAATTGAAATACCGAAAGGAGAATAGCATGGAACACACAAAGGCATATCAGGAATTTAAGAAGAATGGTAATACAAAGTTTGTAAGATATAGCGAAGGAGCAGAAATGTATCATATGAGCGTATCAAAGTTTATGCAAATGGCTAAGGATGCCAAAGCAATCTATAAGTTAGGACAGTTAGTACTTGTGAATTTAAAAATATTTGATGAGTACATTGAGACATTCCATATAGTTGATGATGAATTTTATAAGTAGGTGAAAAGGATGGTAACACAATTACAGCCGGATATTAGGGTTTATCTTCATGGTGGGGAGGTAATAAAAAGATACATAAGGGTCGAAGAGGTGGCTCATGAATATGGATTTAGTGTTGAGGAAACTGAATATATAGCTAAGGCTGCAAGTTCTTTATACAAGCTTACCCGTATTCATTTGGTAAAAAAGGAAAGGTTTGATGAGTTTATGAAACACATATATAAAGTGCCGGGAACAAATAAGCAGATAATCAAAAAGTTTGCGAGAATTGGAGAAGCTTCAATTATATACAGTATAGGAAGGCATAGGTTTATCGAGTTGGCTAGAGCAGCAGGTGCTACATATAAAATAAATGAGGGGACAGGAGGGACTGTACTAGTTAATTTGGAAATATTTGATAATTACATGGAGCAATTCAGACAACCTGTAAGACCTTTGAAAGAGCCGTTATACGGACAGGAAGAAGGTGAATTGAATGAGTAACTCATATAAGTTCTATTCAGATACAAAAGACATTATGAAAAAATATGTAAATGCTACTGAGGGAGCCATTATTTATGGTATAAGTAAATCAAGGATTATGGTTTTGGCTTCAGAAGCAGGGGCAGTATATAAGGTTGGAAATTCAGCATTGATTAATACAGATATTTTTGAAATGTATTTGGAGAAATTTAAGGAACCAACAAGACCATTGCCCAAACATATTTGGAATAAATTGTCAAGCGAAGATAAAAAAGACCACAATAGTACCTGTTTTGACAAAAAAGACCCGTGATTGTCACTTTCGGCATTATAGAAACTAATGTAATATATGGACATTCCAAGAAAAACTTGGGATGAACAATTTAATAATCAGTTACAGATTTGCAAAGTAGTTTGCACTACAGAATTTCTGTAGGTAGTAAAATTACGGGGCATGTACCTGGAGGATGAAAGTCACAGCTATCATATTAGTAGCCTGATGGATCGAAAGATGAAGGGTGAGAAGTTGGATGGAAATCTGGAAAAAGGATTCGGCATGTTGCGTAAGGATAATCAACCACAGAGGGCGAGAAGTTTGTCCTTATCCTCAAAAGGCTAAAAGAGGAGATAGTGCTTCTGATAATTCAGAAGGGCGTCGTGAAACACATTTTGTGGCTCGTCTGTAACTCCCGGAGGTGAGAACACCTCTTTGTACACGGGGCGATATAGGAGTCTAGAAGACTGGCGTGTACCTACATGCTTAGCATTAAGCATAGCCATGTAGACTATATCACTTCCAAATTCAAATTTTGTCTATATGGCAACTAATTTGAAGGAGGATAAAGTGATGATGGGATTTAGCATAGCATTTATAATTATTGTTCTTATTGTATTGTATTCATTAGCAAGGACAGCAGGTGAGTCGGACAGGATATTGGAAAATATAAGAGAGCAATCACTCCTTGGAAGGGAGGAGAGCTCTGGTGGGAACAGTTGAAAAAAGAGATAAGCATAAGAAACGCAGGTTTGTATCTCCAGAAGAAAAGCTTGAAAGAGAATTAAAAGATTGTATGCATTGTAGATTCTTCTGGGGACATAACAACAGATGTGCCAATGGAACATGTTGTAAACCATCTAAGAAAAAAGAACAGAAACTTCCGACGGAATGTGTCGGATGTCCATATTATCAAGGGAATGGTTATTGTTTTCCTTGTATGCGAAAGCTGATAGGAAAGTATGCGGCTGACCTCGAATTTGGTCGCAAGGCACAGCTCCGTCGGCAGCTTGTCGCCCTTCTGCAGCTCTCCGCGGCTGATCTTCTCGAGCACGTCGTCCACGATCTTCTTGTAATTGATGCTGGTTTCCGGTTTCATTGCGACACCTCACTGAGCAATATCCACAAATTTTGCGTCGATTTTTTGAGAATTGTGTTCATTTACAAAGAAAAAAAGGAATGGTATGATTGAATCAATCGAATGTGTCAGACAAATTCAAGGGGTCCTAACGGGACCTTTCCTTATTCTCTGGCAATTTGTCTGACAATTAGTGGGTAACTTGTGATCTGTGTCTACCTTAGCACAATCTTTTTTTTGTGTCAAGGATTTGTCAGACAAATATTGATTCGGATACAGACTTCACACAGCCGCCTGCGGCAGAACAAGCGAGGTGAGCAAACGAGAGAACTGGAGCAGCATTCCCCCAGCGACCACAAAGAGAACTGAGAATTTGGAATGAAACTGTATTAGAGGAGAGAAAGAAATATGTCCAACACGAGCAATGCATCGAAAAATGTGAAGCGCTTCCTGCTGTTGTTCGCACTCGGAGTCGCTTATGGCTTCATGTATGTCATGCCGTACATGAAGTCCAGCTTCTACGATCAGATGATCGCCGCCATGGGCTGCACGAACGCCCAGCTCGGCTCTCTGATGACCTATTACACGATCGCACTCACGATCTCCTACCTGCCCGGCGGCTGGATCGGAGATAAGTTCAACCCGAAGCCGGTTCTGCTGGCCTCCATCTTTGGTCAGGCGATCCTCAGCTTCCTGTTTATGTTTACCTATCAGAGCTACACGATGGCCGTCATCATCTGGCTGCTTCATCGGGAAACTGACCGGCGTGGTGAGTTCTACGAT
>OGXG01001358.1_pt1 | contig 12375 bp, 10 predicted proteins | sample 1576251 | NCBI WGS metagenome assembly OGXG01 (sample SAMEA3541533, study PRJEB24748) | human gut metagenome | biome: human gut; feature: human-associated habitat; material: faeces | place: China | collected 2012
GTATGCTTTTCTTTGTGTATGCCCTTAACTGGGGTTATTCACTTCTTGCCGGTGCATTTACGCTTGCAATTATGGTGCTTCCCACAATTATGCGTACAACCGAGGAGGCACTTCTCACAGTTCCCGATTCATACCGTGAGGGCAGTTACGGACTCGGTTCTGGCAAGCTCAGAACAATTATGAGAATTATTCTTCCGAGTGCGATGCCCGGTATTCTTGCCGGAATCATTCTTGCTGTCGGCAGAATAGTAGGCGAAACAGCCGCACTTATTTATACTTACGGTTCGGCAACAGGCTATGCGGCAGGCCCTCTCAATTCGGGACGGTCACTTGCCGTTCATATGTATGTACTTACCAACGAAGGACTTCATACAGATCAGGCATGGGGTACCGCAGTTGTACTTCTTGTACTTGTTTTTGCAATCAATACACTCTCGGCATTTGTTGCAAAGAAACTCGGAAACAACAAGAAGTAACAGGAAAGGATAATTATTTTACAATGGATAAATTTACCATAGAAAACATGAATCTTTACTACGGAAAATTTCATGCGTTAAAGGATGTAAATATCCGTATGAAGAAAAACAGAATCACAGCCTTCATCGGTCCGTCAGGCTGCGGTAAGTCAACTCTTTTAAAGTCGCTCAACCGAATGAACGACCTTGTTGAGGGTTGTAAGATAACAGGAGACATTCGCCTTGACAACGAGGATATTTATGGAGATATGGATGTAAATATCCTCCGCAAAAGGGTTGGTATGGTGTTTCAGAAAGCCAATCCGTTCCCGATGAGCATTTACGATAACATCGCTTTCGGTCCTCGCACACACGGAATCAAAAGCAAGAAAGAACTTGACAGGATTGTTGAGGAATCCTTGCGTGATGCCGCAATCTGGGATGAGCTTAAAGACAGGCTCAAAAAGAGCGCTCTCGGTCTTTCGGGCGGTCAGCAACAAAGACTTTGTATTGCAAGAGCACTTGCCGTAAAACCCGAAGTTCTGCTTATGGACGAGGCAACCTCTGCGCTTGATCCTATTTCAACTGGTAAAATTGAGGAGCTTTGCCTTAAACTGAAAAACGATTATACAATCGTTATGGTAACACATAATATGCAGCAGGCTTTGCGTATTTCAGATGAAACAGCGTTCTTTTTACTCGGTGAAATGGTTGAATGTAATTCAACCGACGCAATTTTCTCAAATCCGCAGGATAAGCGTACCGAAGAATACATTACGGGAAGGTTTGGCTAATGAGAGAATATTTTGATAAAGAGCTTACACAGCTTAACGACAGCCTTATTGAAATGGGCGGTCTTGTTGAACAGGCAATCAAAAATACAATGAAGATGATTGTTGACGGCGAAGATTTGCTTGATATCGCAAGAGAACACGAAAATCGTATTAACGAGGCGGAAAAATCCATTCAAAGCAGATGTTTGCACCTTCTTCTTCATCAGGCACCGGTTGCACACGACCTCAGATATGTTTCCGCCGCACTCAAAATGATTACCGACCTTGAGAGAATCGGCGATCAGGCAGTTGATATTGCTGAAATGTCTGTTTACATCAAGGACAAAAAGCAGGTGTTCAATCTTACTCACATTTTGGAAATGGGAGACAATGCCTCAAAAATGGTAACGGAGGCTATTGACGCTTTTGTTAAGAGCGATATTGAGGTTGCCAAAAAGGTAGCCCGTCAGGACGATATCGTTGACGAACTTTTTAACCGTTCAAAGAATGAAACGGTTGAACTCATTCATAAGAATAAGGAACTCGGCTCAGAGGCCCTCGATATCGTTATGATTGCAAAGTATCTTGAAAGAATTGCAGACCATGCGGTTAATGTTGCAGAGTGGGTTGCTTTTTCAATTACAGGCAGCTGCGATTTGTCCGACTGATATATTTTGTTTAACAAACGGGAGCATAGCTGTATGCTCCTGATTTTTGTTTTATTAAACTTTACATTTTTGCAAAAAAAGTCTATAATTATGGCGGATGTTCAGATTTTAATTTAAGTGCAGACGCCCCTTTGCGGTGCATTTAAATACACATTTGTTGAGGGAGAGTATTAGATGTTAATTTACATTGTTGAAGATGATACCGATATCAGAGAGCTTGAATCTTATGCCATGAAAAGCAGCGGATATGAGGTTCAGAGCTTTGGTGAAAGCAAAAGCTTTTTTAAGGCTTGTACAGCCGAAATTCCTCAGCTTGTAATTCTTGATGTTATGTTACCCGATTTTGACGGACTTTCCGTGCTTGAAAAAATGCGCAGGGACGCCGTGACAAAAAATGTTCCCGTTATCCTTGTTACTGCAAAGGGAAGTGAAATGGATAAGGTCAAAGGTCTTGACATGGGTGCCGATGACTATATTACAAAACCGTTTTCCGTTCTTGAGCTTATTTCAAGAGTCCGTGCAATCCTCCGCAGATGTTCTGTTGATGACAGACAGGATGTAATAAAGCTCGGTCAGATTGTTTTTGACGATTCCAAGCACATTGTAACAAGCTGCGGTGAGGAATGTAACCTCACCTTCAAAGAATACGAACTTTTAAAGTATCTTCTCAAAAATAAAGGGATGGCGCTTACCCGTGAAAATATCATTCTCAATGTGTGGGGATATGATTTTGAGGGCGAGAGCAGAACGGTTGATATGCACATTACAACCCTCAGGCAAAAACTCGGCAGCTGCGGAAACCTTATCAAAACCGTGAGAAATGTCGGATATAAGGCGGGGGAATAAAGTGAAACTGAGTAAAAAGCTTTTAAAAAACTTTTCGGTTATCGCTGTGGTGTCCATTCTTCTGACGGCTGTTTTTTCAACAGCCGCTTTCTGGTTTGTGTTTTCCGATGAACAGGAGGCAGAGGTTCGGCAATATACCGATAAAATCATCAGCGTTTATAATTCCGACAGCGAAATCGACCTTTCAAAATATTACGGAATAGGTGATTTTCGTGTTACTCTCATAAAAAGTGACGGTTCGGTCGTATCCGACAGCGTTGACACAGATGTTAGTTCTATGCCAAATCACAGCGACCGCCCCGAATTTGAACAGGCAATCAAGGACGGCAACGGTTCAAGCCACAGAATGTCGGAAACTTTGAATAAAATAACATACTACTATGCAGGGGAAACCGCAGACGGTTCTGTAATCCGTGTTGCAAAGACAATTGACAGCATTTACGGAATCTTTCTTTTTGTTATTCCGTCAATTCTTATAATTATGATAGGTGTATTTGTCGTATGCACAATTCTGGCAAAGCGTTCCACAAAGAAAATCGTTGAACCGATTAAGGAAATGGCGGACAACGGCAACGGCTCGCCGTATGATGAGCTTTTGCCGCTCTCACAGAAAATTGCAAGCCAGCAAAGACAAATCAAGCGTCAGATGCGCAGACTGCAGTTTGAAAAGGATAAAATTTCAACGCTTATTGAAAATATGGCGGAGGGCTTTATTCTTATTGATGTTGACAAAAAGGTGCTTATGAGCAATTATTCGGCGTCAAAGCTTCTCGGTGCTGATGATGACGGTGTTACCGACAAAACTTTGATTGCGTTTTCACGCAACGAGGTTCTTAACGATTGCGTTGACAAGGCTCTTTCGGGCGAAAGTAAAAACGGCGACACAACCGTAAAAGGAAGAGCATTGCAGATTATCACCAATCCTGTTTATTCAAACGGCGAAAAAAACGGTGCAATCTGTCTTATTATTGATGTTTCGGCTAAGAAAAAGGCTGAAAAAATGCGTCGTGAATTTACGGCAAATGTAACTCACGAGCTGAAAACTCCGCTGACTTCAATTTCGGGTTATGCAGAAATCATTGCAAGCGGTCTTGTAAAGCCCGATGATATCCCGAATTTTGCAAATAAAATTCACAAGGAATCGGGCAGACTTCTCTCCCTTATAAGCGATATTATGGAGCTTTCACAGCTTGACGAAAAATTCAGCGATGAAGAATTTGCCCCTGTTGACCTTGCAGGGGTGGCAGCCGAGGTTGCCGAGGATCTCCGTTCAAATGCCGAAAAGCACGGAATTACAATCACTGTTGATACAAAAACTGCCGTCATAAACGGAAACCGTAATCAGATTTACGAACTTATCTACAATCTTTGTGACAATGCAATCCGTTACAATCGTGAAAACGGTTCGGTAAAAATCATAACAGGTGATGACAATGAACATCCGTTTGTTAAAGTTGCCGACACGGGAATCGGTATCCCCGAAAAGCACCACAAGCGTGTGTTTGAACGCTTTTACCGTGTTGATAAGAGCCGTTCAAAGGAAACAGGCGGCACGGGTCTTGGACTTGCAATTGTCAAGCACATTACCGAAAGACACGGCGGAGAGATTTCTCTTGAAAGCAGTGAACAGGGAACAACATTTACCGCAAGGTTCTGATGTAAATATTTTTACAATCCTTTGCAGAGGAAATAAATTACAAGCGGTGCTGCGCATACTATATTGTGCAGTGCCGCTTTTTTATTGCTCAAACAATACAATTTCACGAATCTTACATAAAAAATGCCGTGTTTCGACAAATTTCAAAGATAATTACCAAGCTTTCAGACTTTACAAATTCTTTACAATTCATTGACAATCCTATGACTTTAGTTTAATATTATTGATGATAAAGGAGAGTATGTATTTATGGATTTGTTTATGGTTTTACAACTGCTCTGCGGTCTGGCGCTCTTTTTGTTCGGTATGAATTCAATGGGCGACGGTCTTGAGAGCCTTTCCGGCGGTAAGCTTGAAAAAACTCTGGAAAAAATGACTAACAGCACCATGAAAGGATTTATTCTCGGTGCGGCTGTTACAGCGGTGATTCAGTCCTCTTCGGCAACAACCGTTATGGTTGTCGGCTTTGTAAACTCGGGAATTATGAAACTCCGCCAGGCAATCGGTATTATTATGGGTGCCAATGTCGGCACAACAATCACTTCTTGGATTCTCAGCCTTTCGGGTATTGAGGGCGACAGTTTGGTTATGCAGCTTTTAAAGCCGTCGTCTTTCTCTGCCGTGTTTGCCTTTGTAGGAATTATTCTTCTTATGTTCTGCAATTCGGAAAAGAAGAAGCATCTCGGCACAATTTTCCTCGGATTCGGTATTCTTATGGTTGGTATGGATCAGATGAGTGCGGCTGTTGAACCGCTTTCGGATGATCCGACATTCACAGGCTTCCTCACACTCTTTAACAACCCTGTGTTCGGTATTCTTGCCGGCGCATTGCTGACCGCAGTTATACAAAGCTCAAGCGCCTCTGTCGGTATTTTGCAGGCATTGTCCAAAACAGGCGCAATCAGCTATTCAATGGCAATCCCGATTGTTATGGGACAGAATATAGGCACTTGCGTAACCGCACTTATTTCCTGTATCGGTGCAAAGAAAAACGCAAAGCGTGCCGCATTTGTACATCTTTACTTCAATATTATCGGCACACTCGTAATTTGTGCATTGTTCTACGGTTCTAACCTCTTTATCAACTACGGTTTTCTTGACGATATCGTAGGTCCCGAGAACATTGCGGTTATCCACACAGCATTCAATCTGCTTGCAACTGCAATTCTTCTTCCGTTCAACAAGTATCTTGAAAAGCTTGCCTGTCTTACAATCAAGGACAAGGAAGAGGATTCGGATGTTCCATTCCTCGATGAGCGTTTTCTCAACACTCCCTCTGTTGCAACAGAGCGTGCAAAGTCACTTGCTGAAAAAATGGCTCGTCTTTCTGAGGGTACGCTCCTCGGCGCACTTGAACTTGTTGACCATTATGACGAAAAGGTTGCGGAAACAATTCATGAAAACGAAGATATGATTGATTCCTATGAGGATGTTATTTCAACATATCTTGTAAAGCTCAGTTCCAAACAGCTTTCGGCTGACGACAGTAAAACTATTCAGCTCATTCTTCACACAATCGGTGATTTTGAGCGTATCAGCGATCATGCGGTAAGCATTGTAAAGGTTGCTCAGGAAATTCACGAAAAGAACATTTCATTCTCAAAAGAGGCAAAAGCAGGTCTTGCCGTTATGGTTGACGCACTTCGTGAAATTATCAACAACGCTACTGTTGCTTTTGTTGATAATGACCTTGCACTTGCCTCAAAGGTTGAACCGCTTGAACAGGTTATCGACCGTCTGCGCGACAAGCTTAAAGATGCCCATGTTAAGCGTCTTACTAACGGTATCTGTACAATTGAACTCGGCTTTGTATTCTCTGACCTTATCACAAATATTGAGAGAGTTTCGGACCATTGCTCAAACATTGCAATCGGTGTTATTGAAATCAATCGCAACGGCTACGATGCACACGAATATCTCCACGAACTCAAAAATTCCGATGATATTCAGTACAACGCAGATTACAAGGCTTACAAGCAGAAGTACACACTTCCAAAGGAAGCTTTGTCTGTAAGAGAGGTTGCCGCAGGCGTTCCCGCAAACTAAACAAATCTTTTTATAAAATTTTAGGGTTGCAGATATAAACTCTGACGGAGCAATATCCGTTACCGACGCAACCGACATTCAAAAAATTGTTGTAAAATTGAAGTAATAAATTAAAGGCACAGTACCGCAAAATCGGTTCTGTGCCTTTTTGGCTGTTGTTAAATGCTGAAAAATCCGAGAAGAATTGCAAAATAATGGAACACACTTCCCGCAACCGTGAATAAGTGCCATATCGAGTGAAAATATTTTACCCTTTTAATTGCGTAAAATATAATTCCCACCGTGTAGAATACTCCGCCTATTATGAGGAAGATTCCCGAAATTGACGGCATATGCTCCATAAGCGGTTTTATTGCAAAGATTATTACCCAACCCATTCCTATGTAGCAGAATATTGACGGAATCCTTGCTTTTTCAAGGTTGATTGAGTTCATAACTATTCCGAGAATTGCCGATGCCCACACAATTCCGAACAGAATCCAACCTGTCACACCATTGAGATAGTAAAGAGTAATCGGTGTGTATGTTCCTGCAATCAGCAGAAAAATTGTGTTGTGATCCATTATTCGGAAAAATGCTTTTACCTTTTCATTTGTGAAAGAATGATACAGAGTTGACATTGTATAGAGTATGATGAGCGACGCTCCGTAAATGCAAGAGCTGACAACACCCCACGCATTTGTGTGGATTGCCGCCGTAACGATAAGCACAACCGTCCCTGCAATCGACAACCCTGCACCGACTCCGTGTGACACAGAGTTAAAAATTTCTTCCCCGAGTGTATATTTTCTTTTGAACTTTGCCAAGATGAACCTCCAAAAAATAATCTGTACTAATATTATAAATCATTCCTGCACATATTCAAGATGATTCGTAATGCAAAATATTTCAATAGCTTTTACATTTCATCAAAAATGGTTTCTGTTATCCAAAATTCGCAGATTTATTGGTTTGTAATTCAAACTTGTTGAATTTTTATAACATATTGACACAAGAATATTTTGTGTAGTATAATTTGCGTAATTTATTTGGCTATAGGAGGAGCGCTTATGCTCAGAATAGAACATTTAACTAAAAAATACGGTGACAAAAAGGCTGTTGACGATTTGTCACTTCATATTCAAAAAGGCGAGATTTACGGCTTTATCGGACACAACGGTGCAGGAAAGACAACAACAATCAAATCCTGCTGTGGAATTCTCAACTTAGACGAGGGCGAAATCTATGTTGACGGTGTGTCGGTAAAAGAAAAACCTCTCGAATGTAAGCGCAAAATTGCTTACATTCCCGACAATCCCGATTTGTATGAGTTTATGACAGGTATTAAGTACCTCAATTTTATTGCCGATATTTTCGGAATCAGCCAGTCTGACCGTCAGGCAAGAATCAGTAAATATGCTTTCATTGTTGATTTCAGTCCTTGCCGTGTGTGTGCCTGTTATTGCGTATCCGATTCTTCTCAGCTTTGAAATTGAAATTTCGACTGAAATTTTCCTCGCCTGCACAGCATTTTATTTTATCCTCATCAGCCTTCCGGTTTGGTTTTGGATTAAGAATAAAGGCACAAAAGTTTTTGCAAATCTTTAAAACAGAATATCAAAATTAAGAATAAACCTCCGAAAATTTGCAGATAATATTTGCAGAATGTTTCGGAGGTAATTTTTATGAGTAATAATATGGACTTGGGTTATGAGATGTTTTGCTATCAGTGTGAGCAGACTGCGAACGGAAAGGGTTGCACACGGCTCGGTGTTTGCGGAAAAACTCCCGAAATTGCAAATCTTCAGGATTTACTTATCTTTCAGCTGAAGGGCATAAGCTGTTACGGCAAGGTGCTTATTGAAAAAGGTCAGCACATTGACAAGGACATTGTTCGCTTTGTGGAAAACTGCCTTTTTACAACGCTGACGAATGTAAACTTTGATGCCGATGTGCATGTGTCGCTTTTGCGTGAATCTCAGCAAATCAAGGAAAAACTTCGTGAAGTTGTGGGCGAAATCAAAAATCATACTCTGCACGCAACCTACAATCTTCCCGAAACAAAGTCGGAAATGCTCAAAGACGCACCGCTTGCGGGAATTATGTACGAAAAGTCGCTTGACCCCGACATCCGCTCTTTAAGACAGACAATTGTTTACGGTCTCAAAGGCATAAGCGCCTACGGTCATCAGGCTCGTGAACTCGGCTATTTCAGCGATCAGGTTGACGATTTTTACATCACTGCACTTGAGGCGACAACGGATGATTCGCTCACGGTTGAGGAGCTTATCAGAATGACGATGAGAACGGGTGAAAATGCTCTTGAAGTTATGAAAAAACTTGATGAAGCAAACACTGAAACCTACGGCAATCCGTCACCGCACAAGGTTGATGTTCACATCAAAAAAGGTCCGTTTATTATTGTGTCGGGCCACGATTTGAAAGACCTTGAAATGCTCCTTGAACAGTCAAAGGGCAAGGGCATAAATGTTTATACTCACGGCGAAATGCTGCCGTGTCACGGCTATGACGGTTTAAAAAAATATCCGCATCTTATCGGCAATTTCGGCGGTGCATGGCAAGATCAGCAAAAGCAGTTTGACAATATCCCCGGTTGTATTCTTATGACGACAAACTGCCTTATGCGGCCGAGAGATTCGTACAAAGACAGAATTTACAGTACAAATGTTGTCGGCTGGGAGGGCGTTAAGCACATCGGCAAAAAGGAAAACGGCGACAAAGATTTCAGCGAAATTATTCAGCAGGCAATTGAACTCGGAGGTTTTAAGGAAGATGTTGAACCGCACGAAATTCTTGTGGGATTCGGTCATCACGCTACGCTTTCATATGCCGATAAAATTGTCGAGGCCGTCAAAAGCGGAAAAGTCAGACACTTTTGCCTTATTGGTGGTTGTGACGGTGCAAGACCGGGCAGAAATTACTACACGGAGTTTGCTGAAAATGTGCCGAAAGACTGCATAATTATGACGCTCGCTTGCGGAAAATACCGCTTTAACAAGCTCGAATTCGGTGATATCGACGGCTTGCCGAGATTACTCGACATCGGTCAGTGCAACGATGTTTACTCCGCAATCTGCATTGCCGTAGCACTTGCCGATGCGTTTGATACAGATGTAAACGGCTTGCCGTTGTCGCTGATTGTTTCGTGGTATGAGCAAAAGGCGGTTGCCGATTTGCTGGCACTTTTAAGCCTCGGAATAAAGAATATCTACCTCGGCCCGACACTCCCTGCATTTTTAAGCCCGAATGTGTTGCAGTATTTGTCAGAAACATTCGGCTTGCGTCCAATCAGCAACGCAGAAGATGACCTGAAAACCTGCCTTAAACAGAATGTTTGATGATATACTGTAGCGGCGAACCTTGTTCGCCACTACAAATTGTTTCCAACAATTGACCGTAAAAAATGGCTAACGGGTTTGTCATACAACAAAAAACGGAGCAGACTGAATTGTGTCTGCTCCGTTTTTGAAAGAGATATTTATGAAAATACTACTGAGTTAATTTTTCTTCCGTTTTTTTATTTTCCATTTCCGATTCAAGTTCTTCTTCAATTTGTTTTATTTCATCGTCACGCCGTTTGCCCTTTGTAAAGTAGGAGAACGGGGCAGAAATCAGGATTGCTCCGTAGTATGTAATGAATCTCCACATAAGGATTGCCGGCTTGATTTTGCTTATTGCACCGATTTTGAAGAATGAACCGAAGTACATTGTGAATGCAAGCTCCGCACCGCCCGACGCACCGGGGAGCGGGATAAGGTTTGCTGTGAACAGCACGAATGACTGAATACAGATTGAATCATAGAATGAAAGTGTCGGCTGACCTGCCGCTCTTGCAATCGGAGCCATTCCAAATGAAACATAGATGAGGTAGGGGATTGAAAGAATTAAAATTACCTGAATGAATACAAGTGCATAAATTACAACAAGCCGTTTTACGCTTGAAAAAAGCTGTTTGTTTGTGTCGTGAAACATATCAACTTCTTTGTGAAGTCTTTCAACCTTCTTTTCGGGATTTTTAATGAACTTGAACTTTTTCATAATCTTATAAATAAGATTTATGAGCTTGTTTGTTACCTTGTGGCTGAATGAAACAAGCAGGAACAAAGCCGTCATTGCAAGCTGAACGGTAAATCCGAAAATAATGAAAAGCGTTGACCAGATGTTTGTAAAAGCATCGCTGAAATAGTTGAACCTTGTGATAACAGCAATAACGCTGACAGCGGTCATTACTATCTGATACACAATGAACTTTTGCGTCATACAAGCCGAACCGAAACCTACGCTTATGTTCTTTTTTGACATAAGGTAAAGCTGCATAGGCTGTCCGCCTGTACTTGACGGTGTAATCGCACTGAAGAATACTCCGACAAATGCGACCTTCAAAGCCTCAATAAAGCTGAAATTCTCATACTTTGACCGCACATATATCAGCGTGACAACAGCGTCAACAAGGATGTTCAAATCATAAATCAGCAAAGCCGCAAGGATAATCAGCATATTGCAGCCGTCAGGCTTTTTGAGCAAGTCGATCAGACCGTCCTCCGAAACAAAGAAGTAGATGATCAGATAAATCGAGATTGCCACAACAGCGAGATTAAATATCAGCTTTCCGCTGATTCTGAATTTTTTCTTTTCCAAATAAATCTTCTCCTGTGTGTTAAAAGTTGTTATTCAATTGTAGCGGGCATCAAATGTCACAACTGTGGCATTTGGGCAAAATAATATATTCTATATCATACTTTTTTTTAATAAGAAAATCAACAACAAATTTGTAATAAATTGCCGCATGGGAAAATAAATTTATAAATCCACGCTTTTTTATTTTACCGAATGTACTTATTTTAGCATTTGTTCATTACACATAAAGAATTTAAAACTTGCACCCAAACTTTAGCTGTGATAAAATAATACGGTAATATGTGCGGAGGTGTTCTTATGGATACTATGAGCGTGAACGGAAAAGATTTTACCGTCATTAAGCTTCTCGGAAAAGGCAAGGGCGGTTATTCCTACCTTGTGTCAGACGGAGAACACAATTATGTTTTAAAGCAGATTCACCACGAGCCGTGTTCATACTATACCTTCGGTAACAAAATTCAAAGTGAGCTTAACGATTACGAACGGCTGAAAAATGCCGGGCTCAGACTGCCGAAGCTTATTGACTGCGATGTGGAAAACGAGAGGATTCTTAAAGATTACATTGACGGCAAAACCGCATATGAGCTTGTTTTGCAGAATGAGATGAAACCCGAATACATTGAGCAGATTCGTGAAATGTGCAGACTGTTGAATCCAAAAGGAATTAACATAGATTATTTTCCGACAAATTTCATTTTAAACAACGGACTTTTGTGGTACATCGACTACGAATGTAACGATTATATGGAAGAGTGGAATTTTGAAAACTGGGGAATAAAGTATTGGAGCAAAACGAAGGAATTTTGTGAATACCACGAAAACAATAAATAACGGAGTGAACTTATGGACTTTTTCAGTACAAATCTTTTTAACTGGTACGGACTTGCTTTTGCAATTGCTTTGCTTGTACCCGACATCATCTATATAAAAAGCAACAGAATAGACAGAACAATTTTTGATAACAGGGCTATGCTTTACATAGAAAGAATAGGAAAGTATTGCAGTATTTTCCTTATGGGAATTAACATCGGCGTGCTTGAGGGCGGTTTTACAAAGCCGATTATGGAAACTTTTTGGATAATCTCAACCTGTGTTCTGACGGTCGTTGCACTTATTTTGTGGTTTTTATGCTTTAACAGATTTTCAAAATTATGGGCATATCTTCTTACAGCCGTAACCGCAGTAATTTTTATGATGAGCGGACTTTTGCAGGTTAAAACGCTTTTGCTCACGGCAGGCGCCATAAGTTCAGGCATGTTGCTTCGTGCCACTTCGGTATGGGTGAGCAACTC
>OGXG01001370.1_pt1 | contig 12330 bp, 14 predicted proteins | sample 1576251 | NCBI WGS metagenome assembly OGXG01 (sample SAMEA3541533, study PRJEB24748) | human gut metagenome | biome: human gut; feature: human-associated habitat; material: faeces | place: China | collected 2012
CTGCCGAAGCATGGAACAAACGCTACAAAGAGGATTGAGCATGGACAAAAAACGAATTAATATTATTATTTTTTGAAATTTTATTAACATTAACTAAAGCACTATTGTATTCATCAACATTCTTTTTACTTAAAAAGCTTCTCTTTTCTAAAGATAAATTTGCCTTATAATCTCTTTTTAATGCAGTTAAACTATCAGTATAAGTACCTATTATAATATTAATTTTATTTCTTATAATAGGAATATATTCTTTTATATAGTTATCATAATTTTCTTTTGAAATACCTTCTTTATTATATAATCTTTCTACCCAAATCATTCTGTCAAGTAAAGAACGATCGATTAAAATAACATCGGGCTTTTTATTTATTGCAGTATTTAAATCTTCTAAAACATACTTTGGTATTTCCATATTCACTATATTTTCGTATTTGTTTTTTAATCTAGGTTTAATTTCTTTTTTATATCTATCAGATGTTGTAAATTCCTCTAATACAGTAACACTAAAATTACACTTTTTAAAAAAATCCTCTATATTTTTTATAAGTGTTGTTTTCCCTGTTCTAGGAGTACCAGTAAATTCAATTACATATGGCTTTTTATTATCAAGTACCATCTTCATTTTATACACTTCTAATTTACGATAATGTAATTTTTTAAGCTTATTATATTCATCTTCGTTGTTTTTAAATATTTCCATTTCCAATTCATCATTTTTCCTGTTATTAAATATATCATCTATTAACAATTTTAATCTATTTAACATTATATTATTTTCATCTATATTATACTTTAAACTATTATATACTTCAGTGTAATACCATTTCTGCTTTTCATAACCTCTTTTAAATGCCGAGAAATTCTTTTCTCCTTTAATTTCAAAAATAATTCTCATATCTTCTAAATTACTTATTTTATCTGCACACACAACTGCTTTATGCCGTAAGTCAAAATCTTTAATAGTATTTATAGTTTCAGTTTTTCTTTCTTCCCAACTTAAACCCTTGTCTTTTTCTGATGCACCCAAAACTAGTGATACTACATCTTCGTTAAACTCAGTTAACAAATCTTCTTTAGTATATTTTGTATCCTCTAATACATCATGTAAATACCCCGCTGCTATTACATTATCATCATATCCATACTCACTTAAAATATTAGCAACATCTATAGGATGAATAATCATTGGTTTTTCCTTATCTGACTTTCTCCTCTGACCATTATGTGCTTTAATAGCAAATTCTTTTGCTTTTTGCCTTATATTCAATTTATCACCTACTTTTTCATAACATTTGTCATTTTACTCAAAGTGAAAATTCTCATAGCTCCTCTCAACTTACAAAAAGCCGTAACATATATATTGTTTTCAAATTCAAATACATTTATTGGAATTATTTCTCTTTTTGTTATTTTACCCGAAGAACCTAAATAATCTATTAATAAATTATTTTTGTTATTTATACAATTATTTATAATTTTCACTTTTTCATCATTTTTACTAATTAATACATTAACATCTTTATATTCAGATAACACTTTATTAGAATTATAAATAGAATGAAGTTTTTTATTAAGTTCAGTAAAATCTTTATTTAGCTCATTGTCATTTATAATTACTTCATTTTCTATTCTATCTAATACTTCCAAATCGTATTTATTAAAAAATTTAATATTCATAAAATTATTTTTATTTATAAAATAACCACCACCTGGTCCTTTAAATGATTCTATTATATATCCAGACATTTCTAACTGTTCCTTATAATTTCGTACCATTCTCTCAGTAACACCAAGTTCCTCACTTAGTTCTTTTACAGAATAAACCTTACCATTCGATAATAATTTCATCATTAAAAGAGCATTTGTTATCTTACTCATAGCATAATACCTCCATGTTTCCTTTTGAAGATATTATATCATAAATATTTTAATTTTTATAATTTTTTAAATATTCTATAGCCATATCCAAAGCTTTTCTTCTAGGACTTAACTCTAATTTTTCTTTCATAGTTATTTCCGCTAATGTTTTACCATTTGGTAACTCAAAAATTTCATCAAAACCAAAGCCATTATTTCCTCTTACATTCAAACTTATTATTCCGTCTAAAGTATATTCAAATATCTTATCAATTTCTTTTCCTTTTATCGCAATAACCATTGTATAATGACATTGTCTTTTATTCTTAGGTACATTTTCTAACCTCTTTAATAATTCTAAGTTTTTCATATGATCATCAGCATTCATCCATCTTGCAGTATGTATACCCGGAAAACCATCTAATGCATCAATAGATATACCAGAGTCATCACCAATACAAATATACTCATCTCCAATTTCTTGATATAAACAATTTACCTTTTCCTTTGTATTTTCACTAAAAGTCATTTGATTTTCAATAACAATAACTTTTTTCCATTTTGCTAATAGATAAAATATCATAGTCAGTAAATATTTCTTTAATTTCTTTTATTTTTCCATTATTATTACTTGCAGCAACTAATGTTTTTTTTACTCATATTTAAAAAACACCTCCTAAATTTAATATATCTTATAGAGAGGAAATATTTATGTTCTATTATTAATTATATTGGAAATATTTTGTCTTTATTATTTTATTAATAAAAAGAAAACTATTTTTCATAGTCTTCTATTGTTTTTCTTATAATATCTTTCAAATAATTACTAGTATAAGTAGCTCCACTTATCGTATCTAAATTATCTAAATTATTCTGATAAGAAGTAAGTTTATTTAAATAATCATTATCATAAATCATCTTAGTATAAGTCTCATTACTCTTAATAACATCTATCTTAGTAATCTTATTACCAGTAAATACAATTTTAAGTTTTAAACTACCATTACCAGCATATCCCCTACCACGTACTTCATATATAGTATCATTACCACTCTTTACTTTAGATAAAACTTCAAAGCTATCATCAAGTGGCTTATTAGTAATCTTATCACTAATAACAAAAGATATAGGTATAATACTAAGTATAAAAACTACCATAATAATATTTCTTACAATATTCTTATTATATAGTATTGTAGTAAAATAATTAATAAAAATAGTACATACATTAAGAATTAATATCGAAATAAGTACCCCTTCAGGAAGTGGAGTCATATACCTAATAATCATAGTAACAATACCAAGTATAATACCACCTATTATCTGCCCCCTATTACTAATAGGAGTAGTAACAGGATCAGTGGCCATAAGTACTGCTCCAAAAAGCAAACCACCTGATAAAATATTAAATAATACAAACCAAAGCCCAATATCCTTAATAATACAAAGCATCAAACTAATAACACTAACAGTCAAAACATAACTAATAGGTATTCTAACCTTTATATACTTCTTATAAGCTAAATATATAAATACTAAAATAATAAGAAGTGAAGAAGTCTCACCAATAGAACCAGGAATACTACCAACAAAGAAATCAAGTAAACTACCATACGGTTTAACCAAATTATCATAGGAAACAACATATCCACTAGCAGTCATATTAGCAAGAGGAGTAGCAGAACTTATCGTATCTACTTCATAATTATTAAGATATCCCCCATTATAAGAAGAAAAAATAACTGTAACAAAAAGAGCACCAACTAAAGCAGGATTAAATTTATTCTTACCAAATCCTCCCATAATAACCTTAGATAAACTAGCCATAAAACTTCCCAATATTAAAAGCCATATAGGAGTATTAATAGGAATAATAAGGCTAAGAAATACCCCTGGTATAATAGCATAACTAGATGTAAATAAATAATAAAAACTTTTCTTATCTCCTTTAATAACATAATATAAATATTCAGTAAATAAACAAACAACAGCTCCAATAGAAGAAAATATAAGAGGTTTAAATAAAAGATATAAACTACCATATCCCTTAATAGTAGGATAAATACCATTCTTATAAGTAGCAAACAAAATAAACAAAACAAGAATTACAAGAATACTATACATAATATTAGTAGTATTATCTTTACTCTTTAAAAAAGTCTTCTTACGTACCTTAAATTCCATTATTCATTCACCTTCTTCTTAGCTTCACGAACAAACTCCCTAACCTCAATCTTTGAAGGACAAACATAACTACAAAGACCACACTCAATACATTTAGAAGTATCAAGACATTTAAGTTTATTTTTATCATTAATAGAAGTCATAATAAGCACAGGTGCTAATCCACTAGGACATACCCTAGTACACTTACCACATTTTATACAAGGCAAAAGCTTACTATCAAAATCACTTATAACCAATATAGAATTAACATCAGCAGTAATAACCATATCATCACTAGGTAAAGAATTACCCATCATAGGTCCTCCCGCTATAAAAATAGGATTCTTAATTTTCTTATACTCATTAAAACCATTAATAATATCACTAGCCAAAGTACCAATCTTAACTTTAACATTACATTTCTTTTTAACACCATTACCACTAATAGTAACAATTCTTTCACATAAAGATTTATTTTCCTTAAGCATCTCATATATAGCATATATAGTAGAAACATTACTAACAATAATACCCTTTTCACTAGGATACTTATCATAAGAAATACCAAGAGTATTTTTAACCACTAATCTTTCCCAACCATTAGGATAAAAATCCATAGTAGAATAAATACTAATATTAGGATAAGTACCAATAAACTTATTTAAAACATCAATATATCTAGTATTAGACTTTTTAATAACAATAATAGCCTTATCAATCTCCATAATATCTAAAATATTATCAATACATTCAAGTATCTCTTCACTATAATTATAAATAACAGCCTTATCCGAAGAAATAAAAGGTTCACATTCAACAGCATTAATAAGTAAATACTTAATACCATCAGTATTATATTTAATAAAAGAAGGAAAACCACTACCACCAAGACCAACAATACCACTATTCCTTAAATCATTAATAAAATCATCCTTAGAATAATTATCCTTTTTATTACCAATAACTCTATTTTTTCTAACTTTTTCCTTATAGTCATTTTCAATAACAATACATTCACATTCATTACCATTAGATATAAATTTAGTATCTATACTAGCAACATAACCTGATACAGAACTATTAATAGGAAAATCAAATTTTTCACAATTAGCTACTTTATCCCCTTTATATACATAATCGCCAACTTTAACTAACATTTTATAACTATTACCATTCTTATCCATAAGAGGAATATATATTTTAGTGGGTTTATCAAATTTTTCTATAACATCAGATAATTTACTACTATTAATATGTATCTTTTCCATTTCCATTCTCCTCTACTATATAATAACATAAATAGAAAAAAAAAGAAAGAATTTATTATCTTTCTTTCACTCTAAAATTATCCATAGTAAATAATTTAATTTCCATCATAGCCATATTATAAATGCGTAAACACTCATCACTATCCTTAGAACCTAATAATTTAGTAAAATAATTACTAATCATATATTGATAATTACTACTTCCCTTTTCAAAATTACTTCTTACTTTATCTTTAAAATCATTAATAAGTCTAGCTTTAATAGCAAGTTTACCATTCTTATAATTATTAATATCAATTTCCATAATAGCAACAAAATCACCAAAATGTTTAACAACCTCATCCTTAGTAGTAGATTTCATAATTAAATCCGTAAAGAAAGAAAGTCTCTTATAAAAAGTATCAAGTAAAAGTTCCAAATCAAGTATAACATCCTTGTCTAGCAAATAATTATTACTATAATTAACATCAATAATATATTTAACTAAAGAAGAATCAATCTTTTCAATACCATCAAAATACCAATCTTTCATCTTTTTATAACATTTACGCTTAAATAAATATAATTCTATAATCTCATTGTATTTATCAATATCCTTCTCAATATCACTGACACCCCTACCACTAACTAATGCATCATTATACTTATTTTTAATTTTAGTATCATATGCTCTCTTATATTGCTTTTTACTAAAATTATCTTCTAATTCAAAAAACTCCAAAGCCAATTTTTCATCACTATTTATTTTCATATTTTATTCTCCTACATAAATGCTAAATAACTAATAAAACATATATATATAACCGTAAGTATAAGTCCATTTATTCTATCTCTAGAAGTGGATTTATCAGGTACACCAACCATCATAGCAGTAAGTATACCACCAACCAAACCACCAATATGAGCAGCATTACTAATACCAGGAACCATAAAACCAATAATCAAGTTTATTAAAATAACTTGAATAACAGAATTCTTAATAGTACTACCTAAGTAAGCACGATAATAATATCCAAAATACAATAAAGCTCCTAAAAGACCAAATATAGCACCCGATGCTCCAGCAGATATAGTATTATGACAAAATGCTAAAGATAAAATACTACCACAAATACCACTAATAAAATAAATAATCAAATACTTAACCTTACCAAATAGATTTTCAACACTATTACCAACAATATATAAAGAATACATATTACAAAGCAAATGTACAATTCCAATATGTAAAAACATACAAGTAATAAGCCTATAATATTCTCCTGATTTAGTTAAGACATCATAATTAGCACCAAATCTTAACAAAGTATAATTATCCGAAGATCCATTACCAAATATATACATAGCTATAAAAATAACTACACATAATAAAATTAAAATATTAGTTACAATAGGCCTCTTAATAGAAAATAACTTTTCAGCCTTCTTACTTCTAATCTCATTGTTCTTATTAATATTATCACTAACCTTTATAAAATATTCAAGTCCATCTTCTTTTCTTTCAGTCTTTTCAACAATATCAGGAAAAACATTAGTAAGTTTAGAATTATTAATATCCTCCTCGCTAGAAATATGAACATCATTATCCGAAAGCAATTTATCATCCTCAATATCCATATATATATTTAAAACTTTAACATTAAAAGATAAAGTTTTCTTTTTCACCTGTTTAACTATTCTACTAAGTTTAAATTTATCAAAATCCAATTGTTCTTTATTATGAATATGATGTGAAACAATTCTAACTATCTTATAACTACTATCTAAATTTTCAAGCCATATTTCATCATTTAAACCATGTATAATCATAGGATTATAATTCTTTTCAGTAATAAAATAATTAATTAAATTCATAACTAACAAATCATCACTTTTAAATACAGTCTCTTCCATCACAACCTCCATATATAATATTATACTCGAAAATATAAAATAAATAAAGTATTTTTTCACAGCATTATCTTTTATTAATATAATAATATTGAAAGGAGAAAAACCCATGTATAACAATATGTATAGAAGGCCAATAAATAACAATCGATTTATTGGTGGTGGTTTCTTTGGACCATTTCTTTTAGGAGGAATAACAGGAGGTCTACTAGCACCAGCTTTTTATCCAAGACCATACCCCGTATATAATAACTACTACCCACCATACGGACCATACCCATATTATTAAAACACAAATAGTGTTTTAATTTTTTTAATTATATGATAAAATATAAATATGAAAAAGTTTAATATGATTGATGAAAAATTTATATGCGAAAATTGTGGTAAAGAAGTAAAAAAACTTGGTTATACAGCTAGAGATCATTGCCCATATTGTTTATATTCCAAACATTTAGACATAAACCCTGGGGACAGACAAAACAAATGTAAAGGATTAATGAAACCAATAGGAATAGAAAAATTCAAAAACAGCTATAAAATAATTTATAGCTGCAGTAAGTGTAAAGAAATACACAAAAATATAATGGCCATAGATGATAATTTCAATAAAATAATTGAACTATCAAATATTAATAACCTCTAATAAGTTCACTAATATATGGAAGTAAGAAAACAAACACAAGTAATATTACTACAATTAAAAACGCAATCTTAAATTCAGGACCAAGATTCAAAGTCATGGTCTTTTTTTTAGGCTTATTATTACTACCTATATAAGTTTTAGTAACGTTTTCACTATTATTATGATTATTAGAATTATTAATCATAGTAGAACCACTAGATAAATTATCATCAATAACATGATTATTATAATTACTATTAACCGCATTACTACTATCAATAGTAGGACTAGCTTGAATATTATTATTACTATTAATCACATTATTACCATGATTACTACTATTAGTAGTACCACTTTGAATATTAACATTCATCATGCCATTAAAATTAGCATTAGGAGTATCAATATAAGTATTCATATTACTGGTAGCCCTATAAGGACCTACTCCATTTGAATTATTGTCATTGCTAGTATTATTCATCATCTTACCTCCCTTCTAAGATAAAAAATTTAGGTATTAACCTAAATTTATAACTGCCAATTACCAGAAATATTGCCATTTTGCATATTACTATTTTGATTGACATTAGGATTACCAGTTACAAAATTGGACCCATTATTAACAAAATTAGAATTAAAATTATTAACATTTTGACCTTGAGAAACATTAGGCTCACTCGTTGGATTAACATTATTAAACATATTATTAGCCATACCATTAGCATTATTATAATTAACTTGATTCATGTTCTCAGTAGGCACCACATTAGGCATTACAGGTTGTGGAACAACAGAGGTAACATTAGGTATAGCATTATTACTCTCACCATAGTTACCATTAAGATTAATATTATTTACAGGTGCTTCTACAGGATGACTAGTCACAGGTGTTGGCGGAGTAACAGGACTAGGAATATCTGTATTTGTATTAACATTAGGAATAGCAACATTTCTTGGTTCAATCTTAGGAGTCTGCTCCGAAGCAGGAATAAAGAAAGAATCAGAAGAATTATTAGTTTCAGAAGTATTAATAGAACTATTTACATTATTTAAACCACTATTATTAATTTCTGGAATAACACCACTAACAGGATTAACATTCACACCTAAATTATTATTAATACTACTATTCATACCGCTATTAAAACTTGGATTAATATTATTAACAGGCATTTCATTAACATTCTGATTATTAAAACCATTTACATTATTATTAGGTTCAACAATATTATTACTAGAAGGCATACTATTAATATTTTGATTATTCATACCATTATCAAAGCCATTATTCATAGTAGGATTAACATTCATATTAGTATTGAATTCATTACCCATACTAGAATTATTATTCATACCACCATTAAAACTTGGATTAATATTATTAACAGGCATTGCATTAACATTCTGATTATTATTAAAACTATTCATGTTATTATTAAAATCAGGAGCAGCATTAAAACCATTATTACCCATATTCATACTATTAACATTATTCATATTATTCATACTATTAAAGTCCATATATTGTGAACTATTATTATTTTCACTAGAATTACTAGTTTCATCCAATTGTTTTCTCTTCTTACGTTTATTTTTAGCATCTGCTAAAAAGCCTATTACTGTAATAAGTAAAATAATTAAAATTGCCAAAACCCACACATAATATTCCAATAAAAAATCTACTACTGCATCAAATTGCATTGCTATTCCTCCTTATTCTTATCTACAACTAGAATATCATAAAACACTCAAAATTGCAACTAATATTTATTTATTATTCAATATTTTTATCTACAAAACTCAAACTTTTTTTAGAAAGTTCAAGAGATTCCTTATACTTACCACGCTTAAATAATTCCTCAGCTTTAGTAAGAGCAATATCAATTTCTTCATATGTACTTCTATATCTATTACCATATACAATAATTTTTTCTGCAGAATTAGCAAGTTTAATCATATCGTTAGTCTTATTATAAATTTTAAATACCAAATCTCTAGCAGTATCAACTCTAATATTCAAAATCTTAATAACAATCGGTTTCTTCTGTAATTCTTTAACAATCTCTCTAATAGCATCCTGTGCCTCATTAAGCTCAATATAATAACTACTAGGAATAACCGGTATTTTATAACTCTTAAGACGATATTTACTTTTCTTAAGCAAATCCTCAATAGTGGCAAGTTGTTCTTTAGCCCTATATTCATCATCTTTCATACTAGTAATAGATCTAAGTTGATAATCCAAATCATCCTGAAGTCTAGATAATTTAAGTGATAACCCATCAAGTTCATCAACCAATTTAGAATAAGCAAAAGTTTTCATTTTTCCTTGTTCCACTAATATTTTATAATCTTTATTAATACGTTCCAAATTTTTATTCAAAAGACTAAATTTATTAATTTCCTCATCACTTAAATTATAATTATATTTAATATCATCTATTTGCAAATAAATATCTCTAACAACCTTATTTATATTTTCAATATTATATCCAAGTTCCTTAACATTTTGTTTAAAGACATCTTTACATTCTTTTTCCTTATCAAAATCATTATATAGACCATTAAAATACTCAATAAAAGTCTTAAGTTCAATGATAGCATCTCCCATTTGTAATTGCTTTAAATTATTCATAATATTATCAATCTTAGTTTTAATCTCTTTAATATTATATTCAACATTCAAATAATCCAAAGGATAGCCATCCCTTTTCATACGATAATAATAAGTAGTAGCCTCTTCTATTTTATTAGGAACCATAACAGTAGCCATAAGAACAATCGTAGGGGCATCAAGAAGAATCTTACCTAAATCATCTATCTTATCATCTAAAGAAGCAATTCTTTTTTCTACAGATACATAGTCATTATTATCCATAGCCTTCTCAAAATCAGCAAACAATTTATCTATACTATCAAATTCATCTTCAATATAAGGAGCAACATCACCATATTCCTTCTTAGATCTATCAAATTTAGCCTGCTGTTCACGATAAACAATCTTAAGTTTAGTAATAAGTGTTCTATTTCTTTCTTCAGAATTAGTAATAAGCTTTATTTCTTCCAATAAAACATCAGTTTTATTCTTAAGAAGTCTAAGTTCCATTTCAACATCTGCAATCTTTTTTATAGCTTGTTTATATTCTTTTCTATCAATTAAAAAATCAGCATCAGATATAGAATCAGTAAGTTCAGGAATCTTCTCATCTCTAATATATTTAAAAGTATTATCCCAATCATTTAACTTTTCCTTTAAGTTATCTGTCTTAATAAGTTCCTTAACTTTAGTAATCTCACTAAGCACTGGAACCCCAAGTAAACTATTCTTCTCTATATCTAATTCTTCAATTTCTTTTTTATATTTTTTACTCTGTTTACCTTTTATAACAGCAATAGTAATAACTATAAGGATAATTGCCAATACTAACGTTGAAATCGTAATCATAAGAACACTATCCATTACTATCACCTCTCCTACCTATTATCTATTCTACCACAAAAATAATTTTTTTAAAATAAAATTATTAAAATTAATAATAAAAGTTTTTTAATAAAAATAAAAAAACTATTAATTAATACATTCCCTGTATCTTCTTAATAGTCTCATTACTAAGTGAAGCTATCTTCCAATTACCATCTTTATCCTTCTTCACATCAAAGTCAATAGTATATGTAACTTTTTCCTTCTCTTTTTCCAAATTCTTAAGCTTAGTATTATTATACTCTTCTACAGTATAATCATCTCTACCTTGATAATAATTATAAGTATCATTTATTGCTTTTTTATAATTAATAACCTTTATCTCAGTACTAATAACAGCATTATCACCATCAATTTTTTCATCCTTTATATCATAAGATAAATTACTATATTGTTTTTCTAATAATTTTTTATATCTAGTACTTTGTTCATCAGTCAAATTCTCATCTTTAACAACATCATTAATACCATTTCTAACATCACTATCAAGTCTTTGATATTTACTAAATAGTTCTTCAACCTTAGAAGTAGGACTATTAGATAAAGAACATCCCACTAATAAAAGTAAAAATATAAATATCGATATAATTTTCTTCATAAAATCATCTCCATTTATATTTTTACAATATTTACTAAAATTATACTAAAAATCATAAGTATTAATAATATCAATAACAATCTCTTTACTATATCCTTGAGTAATTAAATGATTAAATATTTTATTTTTCAAAAAAACTTGTTCTTTAAGCAAATTCACTCCTTTTGCAAACTTTTTTATTTACACTTTTACTTCCTTTGGAAGTTATGTATACCACTACACTCCCGTTCCATGACTTTCTGCCTTCTGCTAACCCCATCATATCATTTTAAAATTTCATTAAAGGATTGGGATGACCGGGATTCCCTTTGATGGTTAGTGCATCCATATCCTCCCTTTTCTTCTTCATATAGTCTTGATACTCCTGACTGTCTTCTTCTACCCATTTGAGATTGGAGGAGTTAAAGTTCAGATAATTCTGATCCTTATGTAACACCTTCGGTCT
>OGXG01001383.1_pt1 | contig 12220 bp, 10 predicted proteins | sample 1576251 | NCBI WGS metagenome assembly OGXG01 (sample SAMEA3541533, study PRJEB24748) | human gut metagenome | biome: human gut; feature: human-associated habitat; material: faeces | place: China | collected 2012
CATCTGGAACAGCAGCAAGTACAAAATGCCCAGCGGCAGATGCAGTTGCAGACCGCCCTGCAGCGGTTGCAGTTGTTGCAGGAGATGGAACACAATATGGAAGGCTATGCTGGCAGTGTCAAGGCAGTTTTGCAGGCAGAGCACGGCAAGCCACATGGTGTATATGGAACGGTTTCGCAACTGTTGACGACAGAATCTCGGTATAGTCTGGCAATTGAAACAGCTTTAGGCGGAGCGATGCAAAATATTGTTGTTGCAGATGAAACCGCATCCAAGGACTGGATTCGCTACCTGAAAATGAAACGAGCTGGACGGGCAACCTTCCTGCCCTTGACTTCTATTAAAGGGCAAACATTGAAAGAGTCCGCAGTTTTGCAGGAAAAAGCAGTCATCGGTTTGGCGTGCGATTTGGTGCAGTATGATGTAAAGTTTCAGAATATTGTATCCTCTTTGCTGGGGCGGATTGTAATTGCAGAAAATCTGGACGATGCCACCCAGCTGGCACAGCGGTATGGCTATCGTTTCCGCATCGTCACGCTAGATGGACAGGTGATTAACGCCGGCGGTTCGTTTACAGGTGGTTCTTCCCAGAAAAAAGGCGGAATCCTGACTCGAAAGAATGAACAGCTTGCCTTACAGCAGACCATTCAGCAGTTACAGGAACAGGTGCAGGCAGATGCAGAGCAGTTCCGCCAGCAGAAAGCTGCCGTACAAAAGCAGCTGGAACAGGTGCAAACATTGCAAAATCAGCTGCATCACGAGCATGCAGAACAATTATTGGCGGCTGCCCGTGCGGAAACTGCAAAGAAGCAGTCTCAGCAGCTGCAACAACAGCTTTCAGAACGGCAGCAGCAACGAAAGCAGCTGTTAGAACAAGTGGCAGCGTTACAACAGCAGCACGCAACTGCAAAGGCAGAATGGGAGCGGGTGCAGGCAGATTTGACTGCTTTACAGGCTCAGCAGCAGGAAGCCAAACAACAGCAGGAAGCCTTGTCTGTGGAACAAGCAGCTGTTCGGGAACAGCTGACCACCCGTCAGATTGCAGCGGCAAAGCTGGAGCAGGCATATTTGAGTCAACAGCAGCAGATTGCAGAACAACGAGAGCGGTTGCAGCAATGCAGACAGCAGAAACAGCAATTGACAGAAGCAGAAGCGGCTTGTCAGGAACAAGCGGTTCAATTGCAGCAGCAGGAACAGGAATTGCAAACCAAGCTGACGACCTGTCGGGAACAGATGACCCAACACCGCAAGACCATTGAACAGCTGCAACGGATTCACACAGAACAGGAACAGCGAATTCGTCAGCAGCAAGAGGGCATTCGGGAGTTGAGTGCTGCACGGGAACGGGCAGCGGCAGAAGTTGCCCAGCTGGAAACAAAACAACATACACTGGAACAGCAGCGTGACCGGATTGTGCAGCAGATGCGGGAACAATATGATGTGACGTTATCGGAAGCCAATCAGCTGGCAGAGCCGATTTCCAATGAATTGCTTGCCAAGCAGCAGCTGGAAACGCTCCGCCGACAGATTCGGGCATTGGGGCATGTCAATGTGTCTGCGATCGAAGAGTATCAGGAAGTTTCCAAGCAGTGGGAATTTTTATCTGCACAGTTGCAGGATGCCACGCAGGCAAAACAGGAACTGGAAACGCTGATTGTACAGCTGACCGCAGAAATGCAACGAATCTTTACAGAACGGTTTGCCGGTATCAATCAGGCATTTCAGGAGATTTTCCGAGAACTATTTGACGGTGGCGAAGCATCGCTGTCCTTGTCTGACCCAGACGATGTATTGCATTCCGGCATTGAAATTCAGGTCGCACCGCCTGGAAAAGTGATTAAAAATCTGATCGCCCTTTCCGGCGGAGAACAGTCGTTTGTTGCCATTGCAATTTATTTCGCCATTTTACGGCAGCGTCCAACGCCGTTTTGCATTATGGATGAAATTGATGCAGCACTAGACGAGGGCAATGTACGGCGGTATGTGCAGTATTTGCAGCGGTTTCGGGATACGACGCAATTTATTTTGATTACCCATCGGCGGATGGCAATGGAAGCGGCAGATGCTCTATATGGTGTGACGATGCAGGAAGATGGTATCTCTCGTTTGCTGCATATGGAACAGGTACAAGAAGCGGAAGCATAAAAACCAGAAGAAAGGGTGTTGAACATGGGCTTTTTTGGAAGAAAGAAGGACAAAGAAAAAGAGAAAGAAAAGAAAGGCGGTCTGTTCGGCTGGATGAAGCGGAAACAGGCAGACGAGCCGGAACGAGAAGAACAGATTGTGGAACCAGAACCGGAAACAGATACCGATGACGTTGCAGCCCAGATGCTGGCAGAGCGAGAGGCAGCCCGTCAGGCAGAAGCAGAACAGTGGCGAGAAGAAGCAGAAGCGGAGATTGCAGCCGACCAAGCGGAAGCAGCTGCTCTTGCTGCAAAGGCAGCACAGGACGAGTTGCTGACAGAAGCGGAAGATTCCGAAGCCGATGCGGAGGAAGACGAGGACGACGAAGAACCGATTGCTGTAACATTCCAGCCAGAAGAGGCTGAATCGGAAACGGTAGAAGCTGAGCCGGAAACGGTAAAAGTTGAGCCGGAAGAAGTTACAGAACCGGAAGCGGTAGAAACTGAACTGGAAGAAATTACAGAACCGGAAACGGTAGAAACTGAACCGGAAGAAGTCGCAGAACCGGAAACCGTAGAATCTGAACTGGAAGAAGTTGCAGAACCGGAAACAGAAGAATCTGAATCGGAAGAAGTCGCAGAGCCGGAAACAGAAGAATCTGAATCGGAAGAAGTCGCAGAACCGGAAACGGTAGAAACTGAACCGGAAGAAGTTACAGAACTGGAAACGGTAGAAACTGAATCGGAAGAAGTCGCAGAGCCGGAAACAGAAGCAGAAGCATCTGAACCGGAAGAATTCGACGAAACAGAAGCAGAAGCATCCGAACCAGAAGAACCCCAAGAACCAGAAAAGAAGAAGAAAAAGGGATTCTTTGAAAAGATTCGGGATGGCCTGCGGAAAACCAAGGATTCTGTCATTGCAAAAATGCAGTTGGTTTTGAATGCCTTTACCAAGATTGATGAAGACCTGTTCGACCAGCTGGAAGAAACCATGATTATGGGCGATATGGGGGCAGAAACTTCCATTGAAATCTGTGACCAGCTCCGCAAGCGAGTAAAAGAACGTGGCATCACCGACCCGAAACAAATTATGGGACTGATTCAGGAAATCATCGGTGAAATGCTGGGCGAAGACCAGACGTTACAGTTACAGACCAAGCCGTCTGTGATTATGGTCATCGGTGTCAATGGTGCTGGGAAAACAACCACCATCGGCAAGTTGTGTCATCAGCTGAAAGAGGACGGCAAGAAAGTTATCGTTGCCGCAGCCGATACCTTCCGGGCTGCTGCCATTGACCAGCTGGAAGTTTGGACAGACCGAGCAGGCGTTGAACTGGTCAAGCATGCAGAGGGTTCTGACCCGGCAGCAGTTGTCTATGATGCCATCGAAGCCGCAAAGGCAAGAAATTGTGATGTTCTGATCTGTGACACTGCCGGACGGCTGCACAATAAGAAAAATCTGATGCAGGAACTTGCAAAAATCAACCGCATCATTGAAAACAAAGCAGCTGGCTGTGATAAGGAAATCCTGCTGGTATTGGATGCAACCACCGGACAGAATGCCGTCAATCAGGCACGGTTGTTCAAAGAAGTTGCAGACATTACCGGAATCGTTCTGACGAAACTGGATGGCACTGCCAAGGGCGGTATCATTGTTTCCATCAAGAATGAACTGGAAATCCCGGTCAAGTTAATTGGAGTCGGCGAAAAGATTGACGACTTGCAGCCATTCCATGCGAGAGATTTTGTCAACGCCCTGTTTGAAACGGAGGAACGAAAGTAATGCAGAAAGAAACTTTGATTCTTGCATCCAACAACGCTGGAAAACTGCGGGAGATGCGGGAAATTTTAGAGCCATTCGGGCTGGAAGTCCGTTCACAGAAAGAAGCTGGTTTTACCGCAGAAGTTGCGGAAACAGGCACAACCTTTCAGGAAAATGCCATCATAAAGGCAAAGGCTGTGCAGGAAGCCTTGCACTGTGCCGTGCTGGCGGATGACAGCGGATTGATGATTGATGCACTGGATGGTGCACCGGGTGTTTATTCCCATCGCTTTGCCGGAGAGCAGGCAACCGATGAAGATCGCTGCAATCTCGTATTGGAGAAGTTGCAGGGTGTTCCGGATGAACAGCGAACCGCTCGGTTTGTCTGTGCGATTTGCTACCTTACCGCAGACGGGGAACAGCATTGTTTTGCAGGCGTTTGCGAGGGCATCATTGGAACAGAGCCGAAGGGCGAAAATGGGTTCGGTTATGACCCGGTATTTGTCGTTGGGAACAAGACAATGGCAGAGATGACAGAAGCAGAAAAGAATGCAATTAGCCACCGTGGAAAAGCGTTGGCAGCCTTACAGGCATATTTGAAAGGAGAATAAATTTATGTTGACCAGTAAACAGCGTGCAACCCTGCGGGGGATTGCCAGCAGCTATGAAACCATCTTGCAGGTGGGAAAGAATGGCATCGGGGAAACTTTGATTCAGCAGGTTTCCGATGCTCTGCGGAAACGGGAACTGATTAAACTGCACGTTCTGGAAAATTCAGAACTGAGTGCCAGAGAAGCAGCTGAACAGCTGGCAGAAGCAACAGAATCCGAAGTGGTACAGGTGATTGGCAGCCGCTTTGTGCTCTATAAGCGGAATCCAAAAAAGCCGGTTATTGATTTGAAGTAATGCGACGGATTGGAATCTTTGGCGGCAGTTTTAACCCGATTCACAATGGACACTTGCACCTTGCCAAGACTGCAATGGAACAGTTTTCGCTCGACCATGTGTTATTCATGCCGACTTATATTTCTCCATTTAAGCAGAATGCAGCGGATGTTGCGGATGGCGTGCACCGACTGGCAATGTGCCGGCTGGCAATTGCTCCATATCCCTGTTTTTCTGTGAGCGATTATGAATTGCAGCAGAAAACCGTCAGCTATACGATTCACACGATTTCCGCTTTGCGGCAGGAATGGACAGATGTGGAACTGGTTTTGCTGATGGGGAGTGATATGCTGCTGCAATTTCAAAACTGGTATCGCTGGCAGGAACTGTTGACCATGACAGAACTGGGTGTGATTGCACGGGAAACAGATGACCGAGTAGTACTGGAGCAGGCAGCACAGGAACTTTCGGCATATGGTACGATTCAGCTTTGCTGTGACCGGGTTCTTCCGATATCGTCTACAAAAATTCGGGAAATGCTGAAAAAAAATCAGGATTGTACTTGCTATTTACCGGAAAACGTAGTAAAATATATTGTATTCCATCAGTTGTATCAGCGGACGGAAGAGAAAGAAAACGGCAAAAGAAAGCAAGGGAATTTCGATGGCAAAAGAATCTGTGATTGAAAAGATGAAACATAAAATGCAGCCACCGCCGCCGAAAGAAGTTTCGATTTCAGAGGCGACCGAATCCATGCGGAAAGTGCTGGAAAAACAGGTCAGTGAAGAAACGATGCGGAAAGAGCGGTATGAACACTCTGTGCGGGTTGCAGCAGAATGCAAGCGGCTGGCACAAATTTACCATGTCAATGAAGATTTGGCAGAGTTTGCCGGTATGGTGCACGACATCTGTAAGGACATGAAAGCGGACGACCAGAAAGCATTGATGGAAGCTGGAAAGGACGATCTGGACATCACGGAAGAGGAATGGAATACCAAAAAGCTTTGGCATGGCATTGCCGGTGCACAGCTGATGCGGCAGAAATACTGCATGAACAATCAGCATGTATTAGATGCCATCCGGTATCATACGGTTGCAAGAAAAGGCATGACGCCATTGGAGCAGATTGTCTATCTGGCAGATATGACAGAAGCAGGACGGAACTTTATTGATGTTCATACATTGCGGGCAGCCGTCAATCAAAATTTAAATCTCGGCATGTATTACGCTCTGAAAATTTCGATTGCAAACGTATTGGATAAGGGCGGCTTGCTGCCTCGCCATACGATTGAAGCTTACAATCAGTATGTGCAGGTTGTGGCAGGAATGAAGGATTGAGCAGGAAGAGAAAGGGGTTTCCAGAGATGGCGAAAAAACGGCAGACGAAGAAAAGCCGGAAAAATACCAAGAAGAAAGATTTGTTTGTTATGATCGGTTCGATTGCTCTGACCGTTGTGTTAGTGGTAACGATGATTTTAAATGCACCGATTATTGATTACCGGACAATTACGAACGGAACGATGAGTACCCGGCAGATTTCGATTATGAAGTATTTTAAGGTCTGGCAGCCGTTGGTACAGAAAGAAGGAACACTCCAGAAGCCGGTCAATACGGATGCTTCTGCTCTGAATCTGAAAGAAGATACAGATGATGCAGACCCAAAAGATGACGGGCTGGATTTGGATCAGATTGTCGAGGGGCAGTATACTGTGCTCTTTATGGGAATGGATGAGAGCGGAAAACTGGCGGATGTCAACTGGATTTTTCAGTTTGATATTTTTGCAGGAACGATGAATGTTCTGCAAATTCCGAGAGATTGCTATATGCCAGCGTATGCGAACACCTCCACCAATAAGTTCAACAGCGTCTATGGAACAGGGCAGGATGAAACGGTCACACCGATTCAGCGTGCAGTGAATGCTATTCAGGAGAGTTTCGGTTTGGTGATTGACTGTTACGTCAAGCTGAGCTGTACGGATATTGCGAACATTGTGGATTCCATCGGCGGCATTCCGATTGACCTGCCGGAAGAAATCATGTATGAAGCGGATAAAGTTCTGAAACCCGGAAAGCAGACGCTGAACGGACAGCAGGCAGAATGGTTTGTTCGATTCCGTCGGGAATACGATGAGGGCGACATCGGACGTGTAAAGGCACAGCGAATTTTCTTGGCGGCAGCCATGCAGAAATTGTTGGATATGAGCCAGACGGAATTGATGTCGGCGATGCAGAAAATCTATAAAAATGAATGGATTGCAACGGATTTATCACTGGAACAGATCAGCATGCTGGCAGATTTTGCCGCAAAGCGATTAACCATGGACGGCGTAAATGTCTATATGGTTCCGGGTGAGGGCATCATGTATGATGGACAGGCGGTCTATTCGATTCATAAGACCGAAACCATTGACCTCATTAACGGACATTTCCGCCCATATCAGAACGAAATGTATTATGATGAGAGTACCATTGTGGAACTGGTTGACGAGAGCAATTATATTGACACCTATTCGGATACAGAAGAAAATCTGGACGACATTCACAATGGCGATACCGAGGACGGAAAACAGAATATTTACAGCAATGGAAACTAAAGAAAACCACCATCAACACGAAAGGATTATCATTTCATGGAGCAGAAAGCAGTATTAGAAGCAATTGTAAAAGCATTGGACAGCAAGCGTGCCGAAGATATTCAGGTCATCGGCGTGAAGAATCTGACAATTTTAGGCGATTACTTTGTCATTGCCAACGGTACGAGTACCACGCACACCAAAACGCTGGCAGACGAAGTAGAATACCAGATGACAAAGCTAGGCATCGAACCGCTGCACCGGGAGGGCAGAGGAAACGGTTCAAACTGGATCGTACTGGATTATAATGATATTATTATCCATGTGTTCTATAAGGAAACCAGAGCATTCTACCAGCTGGAACGGCTTTGGGCAGACGGCGAAAAGATGGATGTAACTGCATGGTTAAAGGAAGACTAATGCGGTAAAAAAGGAGGCATTTTCTATGGAAAACGGAAAGAAAATGATTACAGTTGTTGGAGCATACATGATTTTAAAGGGCATTTTGAATCTGATTTTGGGATTCAGTGCCAGCAATGTGGTTTCCCTGCTGTTTGCAGCAGTTTTGATTTTTGCAATGCTGAAACGGATTCCATATAGCCAGTATGTAACAGCCATTTTTTTGGCACTGATTTTCTTGGTCAACTTGCCGGCGAACCTGTCGAATTTGGGCTCGAACTGGATTTATCTGGTGGAAGGCTTGCTGGATGTCGGTGCAGCTGCTATTTTGGCATTCCATAAAGATGTAAAAGATTATTTTGCAGGTTAATGCAAACCAATCTCATGAAAAAACAAGAAAGAGGATGAAGCAACTATGAGCAAATATGACTTTACTGCCATTGAAGCAAAGTGGCAGCGGTATTGGGCGGAGCATGACACGTTCCACGCAGAGGATGATTATACAAAACCGAAGTTCTATGCACTGGTCGAATTCCCGTATCCATCTGGTCAGGGTCTGCACATCGGACACCCAAGACCGTATACCGCAATGGATGTCGTTTCCAGAAAGCGGAGAATGGAAGGCTATAATGTTCTGTTCCCGATGGGTTGGGATGCATTCGGTCTGCCGACTGAAAACTATGCCATCAAGCATAAGATTCATCCGGCAATCGTAACCGCAAACAATGTTGCAAGATTTAAGTCGCAGTTGCAGGCACTGGGTATGTCCTTTGACTGGGATCGGGAAATCAACACCACTGACCCGAATTATTTCCATTGGACACAGTGGATTTTCTTGCAGATGTTCAAGAAAGGTCTGGCATACAAGAAGGAAACAGCTGTCAACTGGTGTACTTCCTGTAAGGTCGTTCTGGCAAATGAAGAAGTTGTTGGCGGTGTTTGCGAACGCTGCGGCGGCGAAGTTGTACAGAAAGTAAAATCCCAGTGGATGCTGAAGATTACAGAATATGCACAACGGTTGCTGGATGATTTGGATGAAGTGGATTATCTGGAAAAGATTAAGACCGCACAGCGGAACTGGATTGGACGTTCTACCGGTGCAGAAGTAGACTTCCAGACCACTGCTGGTGATACCCTGAAAATCTATACCACTCGTCCGGATACCCTGTTTGGTGCAACTTACATGGTTATTTCTCCGGAACATCCGCTGATTGAAAAGTGGGCAGACAAGCTGGAAAATATGGATGAAATCCGTGCATATCAGGAAAAGGCAGCTAGAAAGTCTGACTTTGAACGAACAGAAATGGCAAAGGAAAAGACGGGCGTTTGCCTGAAGGGTGTTCGTGGTATCAATCCGGTCAATGACAAGGAAATCCCGATTTTCGTTTCGGACTATGTTCTGATGAGTTACGGAACAGGTGCAATTATGGCAGTTCCGGCACACGATACCCGTGACTATGAATTTGCAAAGGTGTTCGACCTGCCGATTATCGAAGTAGTCAAGGGCGGTGATGTCACCAAGGAAGCCTTCACTGATTGTGCAACAGGTACGATGGTCAACAGCGGTTTCCTCGATGGCATGTCTGTAGAAGATGCAAAGGTAAAAATCAAGGGCTGGCTGGAAGCAACTGGAAAGGGCAAGTCCAAGGTCAACTATAAGCTGCGTGACTGGGTATTCTCTCGGCAGCGGTATTGGGGCGAACCGATTCCGGTTGTTTACTGCGACAAGTGCGGCTGGGTTGGATTGCCGGAAAGCGAACTGCCGCTGACATTGCCGGATGTAGAAAGCTATATGCCGACAGATACCGGTGAAAGCCCGCTGTCCACACTGGAAAGCTTTATCAATACCACTTGCCCGAAGTGTGGCGGTGCTGCAAAGCGGGAAACCGATACCATGCCGCAGTGGGCAGGTTCGAGCTGGTACTATCTGCGTTACTGCGACCCGAAGAACCCGAACGGCATTGCCTCCAAGGAAGCACTGAATTACTGGATGCCAGTTGACTGGTACAATGGCGGTATGGAACACACCACTTTGCACCTGCTGTATTCTCGGTTCTGGCATAAGTTCCTGTATGATATTGGCGTTGTCAATACTAAAGAACCGTACAAGCGGAGAACTTCTCACGGTATGATTTTGGGCGAAGACCCAGACCATCCGGGCAAGTTCACCAAGATGTCCAAGTCCAAGGGCAATGTCATCAATCCGGACGATGTCATCAAGGAATACGGTGCAGATACGCTGCGTTTGTATGAAATGTTTGTCGGAGACTTTGAAAAGGCTGCTCCGTGGAGCACCTCCAGCATTCGTGGATGCAAGCGGTTCTTAGACCGTATCTGGGCATTGCAGGATAACCTGATTGACGGCGATACCTATCGGGAATCATTGGTACGGAAGATGCATCAGACCATTCAGAAGGTTTCCAACGACATTGAAACCCTGAAGTTCAATACTGCCATTGCTGCTATGATGGAACTGTTGAACGAAATCACGGCAACTGGTTCGATCAACAAGGCAGAATTTCGGACACTGTTGATTCTGTTGAACCCGTTCGCTCCGCATATCACCGAAGAACTGTATGAAACCTACTGTGGCGGAATCCTGCATGAACAGAGCTGGCCGACTTATGACGAGGAACTCTGCAAGGAAGACACCATTGAAATCGTTGTACAGATTAACGGTAAGGTACGCTGCAAGATGAATATTGCAGTGGGTGCAGAAAAGGATGCTGTTCTGGAACAGGCTCTGGCAGAACCGAAGATTGCAGAAGCCGTTGCTGGAAAGCAGCTGGTGAAGCAGATATATGTACCAAATAAACTGGTTAATTTTGTTGCAAAATAACCAAAATTAAAAAAACTTCCGATAAGGCTTGACAAACCATTTTCTGTGTGTTATAATAAAACATATTTGAAATGCCGAACAGAAAACTGCGGATTTTTCGTGTGTTTCTGGATGGCTGCCATGCCGGAAACGGTGTGATAAAAACCAAGTTGATTGCTAAGGACAGATTGATGTAGTATCCCGAAGTTCCGATGTCGGGACCATCGGTGGTATAGGTCAGAAGCAGGGGAAACTTTGCGGATGATCAGCCTCTGCCGTGGCGGCAAAGGGAGGGAAATGTAAGTGGCAGAAGTTCGTGTTGGCAAAAATGAATCTCTGGATACCGCACTGAAGCGGTTTAAGAGATCTTGTGCTAAGGACGGCGTAATTGCTGAGGTTCGGAAAAGAGAACATTACGAAAAGCCTTCAGTAAAGCGTAAGAAGAAGTCTGAAGCTGCTCGTAAGCGGAAATATTAATTTTTGACGCAAACAGCACAGCGGACACACTTGAAAAAGTGTGTCCGTTTTTTTGTAAGACAAAACCGATTCGACTGTTTTTGACACGTTCAGAGGCAGGGATGCGGTATGATAAAAGCAGAACAACAAGAAAGGAGCGAAGCGATTGATGTTTCGGATAACAGCAGCACTGCGTTCCGTGTGCGATATTACCCCGACCATGTTGCAGCATTTCGGAATTCGAGGATTGCTGCTGGATTTGGATAATACCCTGACCACCCACGACAACCCCCGTCCGGCGGAAGGCGTGCTGGATTGGATTGCGGTCATGAAAGAAAATGGCATTGCGATGTGTATTGTATCCAACAACCATCCGCCCAGAGTCAAACCATTTGCAGATTTATTGGGGTTGCCCTTTGTCTGCGAGGGGAAGAAACCGCTTTCAAAGGGATTTCGAGAGGCGAGAGCCGTTATGGAACTTCCTTGGAAAGAACTGGCAGTGGTTGGCGACCAGATTTTTACGGATGTGCTGGGGGCAAACCTCAAACGGTTGAAATGTATTTTTGTCTTTCCGATTGCACACGAGCAAACTCGGTTTTTCCGGTTTAAACGGCGAATGGAAGTACCATTCCTTCCCCGTGAAATTTATCAAGAAGAGAAAGGAACACAATCATGAAAAATGTACTGGTTATCCATGGACCAAACCTGAATTTGCTGGGAGAACGTGACCCTGCATTCTATGGAAATGTGACATTCGACAAGCTGAATGAAATGATTTTAGAGCGGGCAGAAGCACTCGGTCTGCACTGCGAAATTTTCCAGTCGAACCACGAAGGTGCAATTATTGACAAGCTGCAAGCGGCAAGAAAGACGATGGATGGTGTAGTCATCAATGCTGGAGCATATACGCATTATAGCTATGCGATTCATGATGCGATTGCAGATATGCAACTGCCGTGTGTCGAAGTACACATTAGCAATATTCAGGCAAGAGATGCATTTCGGTCGAAGTCCGTCATTGCACCGGTCTGCACCGGAACGATTGCCGGCTTTGGCATTAACAGCTATTTTCTGGCATTGCAGGCATTGGCAATGCTTTAATTATGGATGATAGAATTGCTTAGAAAGGGGATTTTGACGATGACTCGGATTGCCGCCGTAGCGAATGATGGAGAGTTTGACGAATTCGACCTCAATACGTTCT
>OGXG01001385.1_pt1 | contig 12207 bp, 10 predicted proteins | sample 1576251 | NCBI WGS metagenome assembly OGXG01 (sample SAMEA3541533, study PRJEB24748) | human gut metagenome | biome: human gut; feature: human-associated habitat; material: faeces | place: China | collected 2012
CACGGCACAGGGCAGCCGCGAGGCCGTTGTGGCCGCTGCAGGCAAGGTGCCCGGCCTGACCGATCTGCGGGTCACCGACGAGAAGGGCGGCGAGGTCAGCTTCACCGCCGTCAGCACGGCGGGTACTGACCTGCGCGGTGCGCTCTCGCTGGCGCTGGCCCAGGCCGGCTGCCCGGTGCTGAGCCTGAGCGCCGAGACGATGAGCCTGGAGGATGTATTCCTGCAATTGACCGAGACACCCGAGAGCGGCAAGCCGGAAAGCGCCGCTGCCCCCGCCGAAAATCCCCCTGCGGAAGCCGCCGCAGAAGAAGCAAACGAAAAGGAGGCGAACAGCGATGAAAGCAATCTTTAAACGCGAGGTCAAAAGCTACTTTACCGGCATGATCGGCTGGGTCGTTGCTGCCGTAAGCCTTTTCTTCCTGGGGCTGTACTACACCAACCGCAACCTGCTCTACGCCTCGTCGGACTTTGCGTCGGTGCTCTACACCATGACGATGATTTTGCTTTTCCTGCTGCCGGCCATCAGTATGCGCAGCTTTGCGGAGGAGCGCAAGAACCGCACCGATCAGCTGCTGCTGACCAGTCCGGTCAGCATCCCGGCCATCGTGGCCGGTAAGTTTCTGGCCGAGGTTGCGGTCTTTGCCCTTCCGCTGGCCGCCGCCGTGCTCATGCCGCTGATTTTAAAGGCGTTCGGCACGGTCTCGCTCGTTGCGGCGTACAGCGCCGTGCTTGGCTACCTGCTGCTGGGCAGCGCCTGCCTGGCCGTCGGCACCTGGATCTCGGCCCTGACCGAGAACCAGATCTTAGCCTACCTCGCCACCTTCGGCGCACTGCTTGTTGCCTACATTATGGACGGCATCCAGACCATGTTCACCACCGGCAATCTGCTGGCATTCATTGCTTTTATGGTCGTCGTGCTCATCGCGTCGATTCTCGTCGGCGTTATCTGCAAGCGGCTGACCGCGGGCGTCACGGTGTTCTGCGTGGGGGCTGTCGTGCTGTTCATTCTGTTCCGGCTGCGCCCGGCGTGGCTGCTGACGGCCTTCAACGCGGTGCTGTCCGCGCTGGCGCTGTTTGACCCGTTCCAGGACATTGTGGGCGGTATGTTCAGCATCCCGGCCATCGTGTACTATCTGTCGGTCATCGGGCTGTTTCTCTTCCTGACCGGGCAGGCGTTGGAACGCCGCCGTTGGAATTGAGGAGGGATACGCCATGAAAAAGTTGAATGTAAAGCTCCCGCAGGGCGGCAGCAAGCGTGCCCTGCACAGCGGTATGTACGCCAGTGCGCTGGCGGTGGTGGTGCTGGCGGTGATCATTCTGGTCAACCTCGTCATCCGCGCACTGCCCACCAAATACACCGAGTACGATATTTCCACGACGTCGCTTTTCACGTTAAGTGACACCACCGAGAACCTGCTCCATGAGCTGAACGCCGATGTGACGGCCTACTATCTGGCCGAGAGCGGGCAGGAGGACGCCAACATCACCCGCCTGCTTGACCGCTATGCGGGCGAGAGCAGCCACTTTAGCTGGCAGCAGCGGGATCCGGTGCTTTACCCGACCTTTGCCCAGCAGTATGACGGTGCCTCCACCGGCAGTGTTGTGCTGGTCAGCGGGGAAAACAACACCGTCCTTTCCTACAATGACATGTATGAGATGGACCTTGAAAGCTACTACACCACCGGCACGGCAAACTACAGCTTTCAGGCAGAAAACGCCATAACCTCCGGCATCGCCAAGGTCACCCGCACGGCGGCCTACCAGCTGTACGAGCTGACCGGCCACGGCGAGACCGCGCTGTCCGACGACTTTACCGACACGCTGTCCAACGCCGGTGTGACCGTGACCGCGCTGAACCTGACCACCGCCGGCAGCATCCCGGCGGACGTGAGTGCCGTGCTTATCAACGCGCCGGGCGCACTGCCACCAACCGACAGCCGGGCGGCGTCACAAAGACACCGCCCGGCTTCTCTCGTTTTCACACCTTAATATATTATTTCTTCTCTTTAAGTTTCACCAATTGACGGTCGAGCGCGTCGATTGCCAAATCAACCGCTTCCTCAAACGTGTCGGCCACCTTCGAGGCAAACAAATCCTCGCTGTTTGGCACGGTCAGCTTTATGGAAGCCTCTTTATTCATTGCGGTTTCCGGTTTCACCACTTTCAAGGTCACGTCAAAACCAGTGACCGACTCATTACGGCGCGCCAATTTCTGCGCCTTCTTGTTGATGAACTCTTCCAATTTTGCAGTTGCATCGAAATGGATGGCTTTAATTCTGATTTCCATTTTACCCTCCTTTTTTTAAGGCTCTTGGATGAGCATGTTTATAATTACGTTTCAGTTCGCTGTATGTGATATGAGTGTAGACCTGCGTTGCCGCAAGCGACTCATGTCCCAACAATTCTTTCACACTGTTGATGCCGGCTCCGTGGTTGAGCATCACCGACGCATACGAATGGCGGAGCGTGTGGGGCGAACGCCGCCCGCTGGTAACCGCCGACAGCGTCCGGCTAACCACGTTGTAGACCAGCTTGTCGTAGACCGGCGCGCCTTTTGCCGTCAGGAAGAAGGCGTCGTTGCCGGGTGCCGACAGCTTAGCCCTCAGAGGCCGGTACAGTTCTATCAATGAGCGCAGCTCCCCGCAAAAAGGCACTATTCTGTCTTTATTACGCTTTCCATGCACTTTTAGTTCACACCGTCGGGTGTCGATGTCTGCGTCGGTCAAGCCCACAAGCTCGGCGCGGCGCATCCCCGTCTCATATAGCATCGCCACTATCAGGCGGTTGCGCACCTGCTCAAAATCCGTATGGCTGAAGCCGCCGTCAAGAATCTCGTCCATTTTTTTCTCGCCGACAAACTCGGGCAAACGCTTTGGCAGCTTAGCCATCGGAATGTCGTCAACCGGATTCTGCGCCACCTCGCCGCGTTTAAGCAGGAATTTGTAGAACGCGCGCAGCGCCTGCATCTTTCTGCGCACTGTCCTGACCGCCAGCCCGCGACGCTGCGACAAGTCGTAGACCCACGCCCTGACATCGACGGTGCCGACAACCGCAGCGGCAAACTCGCTGTCGCCGTCGGCGGCAAACGCGGCAAACTGCTCAAGATCCTTCTTATAAGACAAAACGGTATGAACCGAATAATTCAGTTCATACCGCATATAATATAAGAAAGATTCTATCTGCTTCATCGTAGCGCGTTTTTCTTCATTCCGCTACGAATTTAAGCAAAAACTTTCAATTTTGCAAGTTTTCCGACGGAATTTTATTCCTCCTCTGAGCGAAGTTTCTGAACGTAAACCGCTTTCATCATTTTCTTACGGTTTGCCACAGATGGTTTCTCAAAAGCCTGGCGTGCGCGCAATTCTTTCACGATACCGGTTTTCTCAAATTTTCTTTTGAATTTCTTCAATGCTCTTTCGATGTTCTCGCCTTCTTTTACTTGTACAATAATCATTTCTTTATGTATTTAATTTTTTATTATTCTGTTGTTTTTGGCGCAATAAAAATATGCCCGGAATGCCGCGCCAGCCCTTCCAAGCCAAGGCAAAACCCGCGATTGCGCGTCCGCCCGTATTGATAATATGAGTTACTTACCTGTTTCTGAATCGGTTATATCTCCACAACCTCCTCTCTATTTTTTTGCGGTGACAAAGATAGTGCAAATTGAGAGAATAAAAAAACAACTTGTTGATTTTTTTGTTCCGAAATGCAGCCTATCTTATTAAAAGATAGTGCAAATTGAGAGAATAAAAAAACAACTCGTTGATTTTTTTTGTTCCGAAATGCAGCCTATCTTATCCAAAAGACAATGCAAATCCGGAGCTCGACAGCGAACCCGGCCACAGATTTTGTCAATAATAATCACCGACGGCAGGCGGTTGTTTGAAGATTTTTGTGTAAGTTTACCGCATAATTTCTACAACTACTTTATGGACGAGATTTTTTACGATGTGGTAGACCTGCTGAAGGCTCTGATTTCAACACCTTCGGTGAGCCGGGAGGAACAAGCGGCGGCAGACATAATTGAGAATTTTCTGAAAGCAAGGGGATGCACGACGCAGCGCTGCGGCAACAACGTGTGGACAATAGCGCCTGGCTACAGCCATGAACGGCCCACCCTGCTCCTTAACTCGCATATCGACACCGTGCGGCCTGTCGACGGATGGACGCGCAACCCTTTCTCGCCCGACGACGACGGCGAACGCATCTATGGCCTCGGCAGCAACGACGCCGGAGCGTCGGTGGTGAGCCTCACAGCGGCCTTTCTGTTGCTGTCGCAGCGGAAGCAGCGCTACAATCTCGTATTCCTTGCCTCGTGCGAGGAGGAAGTTAGCGGGAAAGGAGGCATCGAGGCGGTTCTGCCGTTGTTGCCCAAAATCGACGTGGCTTTAGTGGGCGAACCTACGGGAATGCACCCCGCTGTGGCTGAGAAAGGACTGATGGTGCTCGACGGCGAGATTGCCGGTAAGTCGGGACACGCCGCACGCGACGAGGGCGAAAATGCCATCTACAAGGCTCTGCCGATGATCGAACGGCTGCGCTCGCTGCCGTTCCCATTGACATCTGCCCATCTTGGACCCGTAAAAATCAGCGTCACTCAAATCTCCGCTGGAACGCAACACAACGTGGTGCCCGACATGTGCCGCATCGTGGTCGACGTGCGCACCACCGATGCCTACACCAACGAACAGACTCTCGAAATGATACGGCAGGCTGTGCCCTTCTGCAAGCTCACCCCGCGCAGCGTCCGTCTCCGCCCGTCGGGCATCAGCGAGCAGCATCCCATCGTGCGCCGCCTCGTCATAGCCGGGCGCAAGCCTTTCGGGTCACCTACCCTAAGCGACCAGGCTCTGATGCCGTTCCCGTCGCTGAAAATAGGTCCCGGCGACTCTGCCCGCTCGCACACGGCCGACGAATACATCACCTACGACGAAATCCGCGAGGCTATCCAAATCTACTTCACCACTCTCGACGGGCTGGCTCTCTGACCTGCATGCCCGCCGCACTGACGGCTTTATCATTCTAAAATATGCAAAATAGGGCGCAACATTGCGAATGTTTCGTCCTATTTATTTACCTTTGCACCGTATTTGCAGAGAAAAGAGGAATTTGAAGCGCTTTCATATATATATAATCATACTCGTGCTGCTGTCGACGGCTCTTTTTGCCATGCCGCAGACGGGATTGCACAAACACCATGCCGACAGCATCCCAGATGCTGCCGCCACGGTTGTCGACTCTGCTCTGATACGCGCTCGTGCACAAACATCTCCACGAATCGACTCGATACGAAACGTAATGGCTTCGCTCCGCGAGAGGGCGCGCAAGCAACGGCCTTCGCTCCGCACGGGCGAACGCCTCGACTCGGTGGCTGAATCGGTGGTGAACCACTCTGTCAGCCCTGCCGCTCCCGCCGATTCCATCCTCCCCGCCGACACGCTTACAGACAGCGAGATTCTCGTCTTGGACTCAATGCCGCCGGCGCCAAGGAAAAGCCGCATTGTGCGCGAGAAGGTCGACATCGACAATGCTGTGGATTTCGCCGCCAAGGACTCGTTGGTGATGTTGGGTCAGAATGCCGCGTTCATGTATGGCGCGAGCAGCGTGAAATATGCCGACATCGACCTGAGCGCAGACGAGATACACATGGACATGAAAGAGAGCCTTGTATACGCCGTAGGCCGGAAAGACACAACCGACGAGGTGGTGGGGTCGCCGGTGTTCAAGGACCGAAGCGGCGAATACCAGTCGAAGACCATGACCTACAATTTCAAGACTTCAAAAGGATTCATCACCGACGTTGTCACGCAGCAGGGCGAGGGATACCTTACCGGCGGACAGACAAAGAAACTTGCCGACGACTCATACAACATCATCAACGGCCGCTACACCACTTGCGACGACCACGAGCACCCTCACTTCTATATGCAGCTGACAAAGGCGAAGATGCGCCCTAAGAAAGACATCGTGACGGGTCCGGCATATATGGTGCTGTGCGATGTGCCTCTGCCGCTCGCCGTGCCGTTCGGCTATTTCCCGTTCACTTCAAAATACTCGTCGGGCGTGATTTTCCCCACATTCGGCGACGATTACAACAAGGGCTTCTACCTGCGCGACGGTGGTTATTATTTCGCGCTCAGCGACTATGCCGACCTTGCCTTGACGGGTGAAATCTACACCAAAGGCTCATGGGGACTGGCGGCGCGCTCCACATATCGCAAACGCTACAAATTCTCGGGCTCGTTCAACATGAGTTTCCTGACCACAATCACCGGCGACAAGGGTTCGCCCGACTATATGAAGCAGAAAAACTTCCGCATCGCATGGACCCACTCGCAGGACTCAAAGGCGAACCCGAAAATGACGTTCTCGTCGAGCGTGAACTTCGCAACCAGCGGATACTCGCGCAACGACCTCAACAGCTACTACAACGAGTCGTTTACCGAAAACACGAAAAACAGTACGGTTAACCTCTCCTACCGTTTCTCTTCAAAGTTCCAGATGTCGACAACGGCGTCGCTGGCACAGCGCACTCAGGACTCAACCCTTTCGGTGTCGTTTCCAAACTTCACCCTGTCGCTGTCGCAGATAGCGCCGTTCAAGCGCAAACGCGCGGTCGGAGCAGAGCGTTGGTATGAGAAAATCAAAATGTCGTACACCGGTTCGTTCCAGAACAGTTTGACAGCCAAACAAAACGAGTTTTTCAAGAAAAGCCTCGTGAAGGACTGGGCAAACGGCATGCGCCATTCCGTGCCGGTTTCCGCCACATTCAGTCTTTTCCAATACATCAACGTGTCGCCGAGCATCTCGATGAACGACCGCATGTATACGCGCAAGATTCGCCGGTCATGGGACCCCGCGGCATCGGCTGAGGTGCAGGACACAACCTACAACTTCTACAACGTGTTCGACTTCAATGCGTCTGTCTCGCTCGACACTAAAATCTACGGTTTCTTCAAGCCTATGAAATTCCTCGGCGACAAGGTGCAGATGATTCGCCACGTGATGAGTCCGTCAATATCGTTCAGCGGCTCGCCCGACTTCTCGCAGCCTGGATGGGGATATTACGGCACCTACGACTACGTCGACCAGCAGGGACGGGCTTTGCAACGCAAGTACAGCTACTTCGGCAGCAACATCTTCGGATCCGTGGGTCAGGGAAAAACGGGAATGGTGAGCATGTCGCTGTCAAACAACGTGGAAATGAAAGTGAAAAGCGACCAGGACAGCACTGGCGTGAAAAAGATATCCCTCATCGAGAACTTCACGATATCGCAGTCGTACAACTTTGCAGCCGACTCGCTGCGCTGGAGCAACGTCAACACGTCGCTCTCGCTGCGTCTCGTGAAAAACCTCAACCTCAACCTTTCGGCAACGTGGGATCCATACACCTACCAGCTCAATGCGTCGGGCGCGCCGGTGCGCGTCGACGTGCCGCGATGGAAAGCCCACAAAGGATGGGTGAAACTGTCGAGCACGGGAACTTCGTTCAGCTACACGCTCAACAACTCCACTTTCAAGCGCAAGAAGAAATCCTCGTCGACCGACTCCAAAAAGACCGACTCCCCCGACGACAATCTGGACGAGATGGACGACGGAACGGGCGGACAGAACAACCAGAAAAAAGACGACAATCTGGAGCTTGACAGCGACGGATATGCCCATTGGAGTTTTCCTTGGAGCCTGACGCTCAACTACTCGGTGAACTACAGCTACGGAGAGTTTGACAAGCAGAAGATGGATTATCGCGGAAAATTCACTCAGAACCTTAGCTTCAGCGGCCGCATACAGCCCACCAAGGGCTGGAACTTCACATTCTCTTCAAGCTATAACTTCGACACGCACAAACTCGCATACATGAACTGCACCATCACGCGCGACCTGCACTGCTTCTCGATGAGCGCAAGCTTCGTGCCGGTAGGACCGTACAAATCCTACAACTTCCATATCGCCGTCAAATCGTCGCTTCTCGCCGACCTCAAATACGACAAGCGCAGCAGCTACAGCAACGGCGTTGACTGGTACTAATCCCCCCAAGACTGTACAATCAAAAAAAGCGGCTGCACATCACAAGACGTACAACCGCGTAAAAAACATTAATTGCTTAAGCTTTTCTATTTCTCTCCAAGATAGATGGAACAAGTGCCAAACGTCATCGTGCGGCAGGTGCAGTTATTGAAGCCTGCACGGCGCATGATGTCGAGCATGTCGTTGCCCTGCGGCACGACAGCTATGCTCTCCGGCAGATAGGAATAGGCACGGGCATCCTTCGAGATGCTGCGTCCGAGCAGCGGGATAAGCCTGCGCGTATAGAACCGATAAAACCAGAGCACCAACGGATTGCGAGGTGTCGACAGCTCGATGACACAAAGCGTGCCTCCCTGACGGAGCACACGATGCATCTCGGCATATCCCTGCTCGAGATGCTCGAAATTGCGCACACCGTAAGCCACCGTAACAGCGTCAAACTCACCGTCGCTGAAGTCGAGCGCAAGGCAATCGCCTTTGGCATACTCTATCACATCGTCAAGACCGGCGCGCTGCGCCTTCTGCTGGGCGATGGAAAGCATATTTTCCGACAAGTCGACGCCCACCAGACGTTTGGGATGCAGTTTGCGGCAGAGGAGCATGGCAAAATCGCCGGTGCCTGTGGCCACGTCAAGCAGCGACTGCACGCCTTTCCTGCGCAGAAATCCCACTGCCTTGCGACGCCACAGCTTGTCGATGCCGAAAGTCATTGCGCGGTTCATAAAATCGTAAACCGGCGCGATGGAGTCAAACATCTCGCGCACCTGTTGCGTCTTGCTCTCTTTTTTGCCGTATGGCATAATTTTCTCCGCCTTGTAGTCCATCCCGTCTGTCTGTGAGTTTTTTTACTTCTTCAAAGAGTTGAGATATTCAGTCACATTCTTCTCTATGCGCGCAGCAATGTCGGCATGCTCCTCCTTCTGGAATTTCAAACCGGTGATATGCTCATAAAGCTCGATGTAGCGGTCGGAAACCGACTGGCAGTATTCATCCGTCATCTCAGGCACAGTCTGACCGGCCTTGCCCATAAATCCGTTCTCGATAAGCCACTGGCGCACGAATTCCTTTGAAAGCTGGCGTTGAGCCTCGCCTTTCTCGAAACGCTCCTCATAGCCGTCGGCATAGAAATAGCGTGAAGAGTCGGGAGTGTGGATCTCGTCGATGAGATAAACCTTGCCGTCGCGCTTGCCGAACTCATATTTGGTGTCAACAAGAATCAAGCCCTTCTTGGCAGCCATCTCCGAACCGCGGGCAAACAATGCGCGCGTGTAGCGCTCCATCGTCTCATAGTCTTCCTTCGAAACGATGCCCTGCTTGATTATTTCCTCGCGTGAGATATTCTCGTCGTGTCCGGCTTCAGCCTTGGTGGTAGGAGTGATGATAGGTTCCGGGAATTTCTGGTTTTCCTTCATGCCCTCCGGCAGTTTCACGCCGCAAAGCTCACGGCAACCATCCTTATAGTCGCGCCAAGCGCTGCCCGTAAGATAGCCGCGGATAATCATCTCTACGCGGAATCCCTCACATTTCAATCCCACAGTGACCATCGGGTCGGGAGTGGCAAGTTTCCAGTTTGGAACGATGTCGGCTGTAGCGTCAAGGAATGTTGCCGCAATCTGGTTGAGCACCTGCCCTTTGAACGGAATGCCCTTCGGAAGAATCACGTCGAAAGCCGAGATACGGTCTGTCGCCACCATCACCATCAAATCATCGTTGATGTCATACACATCGCGTACTTTCCCGTGATAAACGCTCACCTGTCCCGGGAATTGGAAATCTGTCTTTACTAATGTTGTTGCCATAAACTTTTATATGTTATAAAATCATTGTCGGTTGTTTTCTATCCGTCGCTCCTTCTGCTCCTGACGCAAAGCCTTCTGCTCCTCGTCGTGCTTCTCGTATGCCTCCACTATCCGCTGCACAAGAGGATGGCGGACAATGTCTTTTTTCTCAAACTGCACACGTCCCACGCCATTGACGTTACGGAGCACACGCAATGCCTGCACAAGTCCGGAAGTGACGGTGTGGGGCAGGTCAATCTGCGTCACGTCACCGGTAATCACCATCTTGGCATTCATGCCAAGACGCGTCAAAAACATTTTTATCTGATGCGTGGTGGTGTTCTGCGCCTCGTCGAGGATTATCACGGCTTCGCTCAGGGTGCGTCCGCGCATAAATGCCAACGGCGCAATCTGAATCACTCCGGTTTCCATATATTCCTTCAGTTTCGCCTGCGGAATCATATCCTCCAGCGCATCGTAGAGAGGCTGCAGATAAGGGTCGATCTTGTCCTTCATATCTCCGGGAAGGAATCCGAGCTTCTCGCCGGCCTCAACTGCCGGACGCGAAAGTATCACCTTGCGCACCTCCCTGTTTTTGAGAGCACGCACGGCAAGGGCTATCGCCACATACGTCTTGCCAGTTCCCGCTGGTCCGAGCGCAAACGTCAAATCGTTTTCCTGAAATGCCTTGACAAGTTTCTGCTGATTGGCTGAACGCCCCTGGATGGGCTTGCCGTTGACGCCGTAGATAATCACGTCGTCCATCTTCAGCTCTTTGGGCGGCTTCCCTTTGACCACATCGAGGATTACCTCCTCTCCCAGCTGATTATATTTCGAGCAATAGTCTTCAAGTTCTTTGATTTTTTTCTCAAACTCCGCCGTCTCCTGCTCATCACCAAGCACTTTGATAAGCGTGCCGCGGGCAGCGACGCGCAACTTCGGAAACAGGCTGCGTATCAACTGCATGTTTGAGTTGTTCACCCCATAGAATATAACGGGGTCTACACTATCGATTACTACTAACCTTTCAATCATATCTCTTTTTGTTGCCACAAAATTACTAATATCCGCCGACATTACGGCACGATAGGCTCAGAAGATTGGAATTTTTTTTGTTGCAACCAGTCGCACGTCCTCCAACTCCAAAAATATTGCGATTTATTTGGAATGCATTCCAAAAATATTATGATTTATTTGGAATGTATTCCAAAAATCTTTAGTTTTGTGCCTAAAACCAAAGATTTGACAGCTTATGATAGACCGAATCTTGACAAAATCCATAATGGAACGGATGTGGCGCGGCAAAGCGATTATCGTGTTCGGTGCACGCCAAGTAGGCAAAACAACAATGGTCAAGGAAATGCTGCACGGCCGCGACGATGTGCTGTGGCTTAATGGTGACGAACCCGATGTCCGTAATTTGTTTGACGGCGCCACATCGACGCTTCTGAAGTCAATTATCGGAAACAAAAAAATTGTTGTAATCGACGAGGCACAACGCATATCCGACATCGGCATATACATCAAGTTGATTGCCGACAACATCCCAGACATTCAGGTCATAGCCACCGGCAGTTCTTCTTTTGATTTGTCAAATAAAATCAACGAACCGCTGACAGGCAGGAAATTTGAATATTGCATGTATCCGCTGTCGTTCGCCGAGATGGTGGCCAACACAGGGCTGATAGAGGAGAAGCGTATGCTACAGCAACGACTTGTTTATGGATATTACCCCGACGTTGTGTGCAATGCCGGCGATGAACGCGCCATACTCAGCGAGTTGTCCAACAGCTATCTTTACAAAGACATCCTTTTGCTCGACAAGATAAAGAAGAGCGAGAAATTGATTAAGCTACTTCAAGCACTGGCCTTTCAAGTCGGTTCCGAAGTGAGTTTCAACGAGTTGTCGCAGATATGTGGACTTGACCCCAAAACAATCGACACTTACGTTTCCTTGCTCGAACAGTCATACATCGTTTTCCGACTTGGATCGTTCAGCCGGAATCTCAGGAACGAATTGAAATTCTCCCGCAAAATTTATTTTTGGGACTGCGGAATCCGCAATGCGATAATCAGCAATTACAAATCAATCGACTCCAGGACTGATGCCGGAGCTTTGTTTGAGAACTTCGTGATTTCCGAGCGTATGAAAAAAATTCAATATGAAAAAACGTATGCAAAAGGTTATTTCTGGAGGACCACAGCGAAGAGCGAGATAGACTATGTCGAGGAGACCGACGGCAAGCTTTCTGCTTTTGAATTCAAATGGAATCCAAAGCGGAAGGCATCTATCCCGTTGGCTTTCTCAAGGGCTTATCCCGACACGGACTTCAATGTCGTGACTCGCGACAATTGCGAATCATTCCTGCTATAACGGCTGCGGCGCGCCGACTCGAGTCGG